>Ga0101941_1000493_pt1 | contig 65647 bp, 59 predicted proteins | sample DewCreD2012metaG_3_FD_75242 | JGI IMG/M metagenome (GOLD analysis project Ga0101941, IMG submission 75242) | Hot spring sediment bacterial and archeal communities from British Columbia, Canada, to study Microbial Dark Matter (Phase II) - Dewar... ... | reverse complement strand
AACGTCGATCTACGACGCAACCCACCCTCACCCGGCGCTGTTCGCCGGCCTCTCCCTGGCAGGGCGAGGCGTCTTTTCTCTGCCGTGAAACTGCGATGTGCAAACCGTCACTCCGTCGCACGAAGCCACGTCGACTCCTCTCCCTCGCCCTGGCTAGGGCGAGGGAGAGGATGAAAGGTGAGGGAGTGGGTCGAACGTCGATCCACGACGCAACCGACCCTCACCCAGCGCTGCGCGCCGCCGGCGGGGAATGTAGGGGCGACCCGGTGGGTCGCCCGGCGGGGCCGTGGCGGGCGGGTACCAGGGATGATGCGGTGCCGTCGTGCACGATCGCACCAGGGCGACGCACCGCGTCGCCCCTACATGCACCGCGTGCAGCCGCGTGCGTTGTACCAACGAACATCGCAGCACGTGGGCGCACGCGTTGTAGGGGCGGTTCGCGAACCGCCCCGACAACATGCCATGTTGCATCGGATGCCGTGGTGGGATCGCCTGGCAGCGCGGGCATCCCCCGCGTGCAACGCACCCGGAGTGACGCCACACGGAAACGGGCGTGGTTCATACGGTCCTGCGCGCCGCCGGCAGGCACTGTAGGGGCGACCCGGTGGGTCGCCCGGCGGGGCTGTGGCGGCCGGGTACCAGGGATGATGCGGTGCCGTCGTGCACGATCGCACCAGGGCGACGCACCGCGTCGCCCCTACATGCACCGCGTGCAGCCGTGTGCGTCGCACAGCGACCATCGCAGCACACCCGGCGCACCCGTTGTAGGGGCGGTTCGCGAACCGCCCCTACAACCTGCCATGTTGCATCGGATCCCGTGGTGGAATCGCCGCGGCCAGGCACGGGGCGCGATGACAGACGCCCTGGACCCGGCTGTACAACGGGTGGGTTACGGCGTACCCACGGAAATGCCGCGCGCTGCCAGGGCCGAGCGGAGCGCCTCGCGATACTCCGAAAAGGGCACGTCGTGTGCCTCCCACCATTCGTCCTCGACGCTCGCCGCGATGCCGACGCCAACAGCGCCGCGCAAGCACTTCGTGTACACACGCCAAGCTTGCGGGGTGCTGCGGTCGGCAAGCACGGCAGCTTCGATGCGCGGCGCATCGAACACGATCCAAATGGAACTTGCGAGTGCGTCCGGGTCGTCGGTCGCGACGAGGTGCGGGAAGTCCCGGCTCCACCATGGCCCACTTTCCAGATCGGGTGGCATGCCGCTGGTGACAAGACTGGCGAGAACCTCGGCAGACTCGGCAGCGGACAAAAACGGCGGCTGGCCCGGCCGCCGACGAGGGCGGCTGGGTTCGAAGGGAACGAAGACCCGCGCGGGTCGCGGCGCAGGCGACAAGTCGGCAAACACCTTGGGCAGAAGCTGCTCGAGGTCTGCCCAGCGTTCTTGCTCGTAGGCGGACAATGCACTGCGGTAGTCCGCGCTTGTACGTACCGCGGAGACTCTTTCTTCAGCGAGCGCCGTGGCCTCTTGGAGGGCGCGAGCGAGAGATTCGATTTCGCTGCTGGTCGCGGCGCCGCGTGTGGCGCGGCGCAACTCTGCGCCGAGGGTCTGCAACTGCGCGAACAATTCTCCCTCCGCCCACGCGCGCAGGGCCGTGAACGTACGCGCAGCTTCGAATGCGCGCGAAAGATCGTGGTAGGCTTGTTGCAACCCCAACAGCGCTTCGATGTCCATGACGATCCGTGTTTAGGGATGCCGAGGCTGGAATGATAGCCGGCGGCGCGTTTGTGGACCGGCGCGGATTTGCTAGCAACCAGGTCCTATGGAGCTTCCCTGGATTCGCGCCGCCGTGCGCGCCATGCATGGCTACACGCCGGGCGAGCAGCCGCAAGAAGCTGGGTTCATCAAGTTGAACACCAACGAAAATCCCTACCCGCCGTCGCCAAAAGTCCTTGCGGCGATCCAAGCCGCGGCCACCGAGCAATTGCGGTTGTACCCGGATCCGACTGCCCGAGAAGTGCGCGCAGCTGCCGCGCGCTGTTACGGACTCTCCCCCGACAACGTGCTGGTGGGGAACGGGTCCGACGAGCTCTTGTCGCTCGTCGTGCGCGCGTGTGTCGATCCCGACGATGTCGTTGCTTATCCGTATCCGACGTACAGCTTGTACGACACGCTCGTGGAAATCCAAGCAGGACGAGCCTACCGCGTGTCTTATCCCGATTCCTTTGCGCTGCCGAAAGGCCTTTGGTCCGTCGACGCCAAGCTCCTCTTTCTTTGCCACCCGAACTCTCCCTCGGGCACTGCGGTGCCAGTCGACACGATCGCAGCGCTGGCTCGAGAAAAGCCGCGCACGTTGGTGGTGGTGGACGAGGCGTACGTCGATTTTGCGGCCGAGAGCGCCATGAAACTCGTGCCGCACCTGCCCAACGTGTTGGTGTTGCGCACGCTCTCGAAGTCGTTTTCTCTCGCGGGGCTACGCATCGGGCTTGCCTTCGGGACGACAGAAACGATTGCGGAGATCGGCAAAATCAAGGACTCGTACAACGTCAACCGAGCGAGCTTGGCGGGCGCACGCGCTGCACTCGAAGACACAGCGTGGATGCGTGCGAACGTCGAGCGCATTTGTCGCACCCGCGCCCGGTTGTGCGAAGGATTGCGAAAGCTCGGTTTCGAGGTGCCGGAAAGTCAGGCGAATTTCGTCCTAGCTCGGAAACGGGGTGTGCGACTCGAAGGGGTGTACCGCGCGTTGAAGGAGCGCCGGATCCTCGTTCGGTATTTCGACACGCCGGAGCTGTACGACGCGCTGCGAATCACTGTGGGGACGGACGCCGAGATCGACGCGTTGCTACACGCCTTGGAGGAAATTGCGTTAGTCTAAGGTTTCCTCGTCCAACGTGTCGCCCGAGTCTTCTTCGTCCTCCTCGGGCGTTGGAGTCGCGCCACCGGGTGTGGGCGTAGGCTTCTCGATGAAGTCCTGGGCAGATTTGTTCAGTCGGGTGACGAGGTAGTCGCGAACCTTGAACACGGTGGCTGCCTTGGAGCCCATCGCGTAGTACTCTTTGGTGCCTTGCTCCGTCGTGGCCACTCCAATGCGGAGATCTCCAAGTTCCTGGTTCTCCGAGCCGAAGAGGCGAATGGTCAGCAGCGGTTTGTCGAGCCCGTACGGCTTCAGGTCGTGAGCGTTGTCCGCGGCCACTTCGAAGCCGCGCAAATCGTGCACGTCCTGCAGCCACTGGCGAATCGTCGTGCCAGCCGGCTTGCCCTCGACTCCTTGGGGCGCCCACTGGTCTTTGTCCTGCCTCACCAGGCGATACTGCTGGCCGTCTTCGCGGGTAACCTCCACGGCCTGCACTTGCTCCTGGTCGTATGCCAGCACGGTTTTGTCGCGGAAGTCGCCAACGGACTTATTCAAATCGCGCCAGACCCAATCGCTGACGGTGTAAATCGTCGGAAGCCCACTGGTTTGCACGTAAATCTCGGTGTTCTTTTCCGGGTTTTCTTTCCCGATGAGAACGTGTTTCTCCGCTTGATCCTTGCCGAGAAACAGCACCACACGCAGGCGCGGATTGTCCAGGCCGTACGGGGTCAAGTCGGTCGGCTGGTCGTTGGGGAAATCGATTGCGCGCATGGTACGCAGCGTGGACAAGAACGACCGCACCGTGGGTGTGTCGGCCGGGTAGGGGCCAGGTTGTTCGATGGTCCACTGGCCGTCTTTCCGCGCCAGAGTGATCGTGCCGTCCGCGCGCACGACGGAAAAGCGCTGCACATCGTCGTCGGTAAAATTGAGGATGGCCTTGTCGCGGACATCTTTGACTTGCTTGTCCAGCCCGGCGCGAAACGCCGAAGTGGTGAGGCGCACCTTCTTGTCGTCGAGGCGCTGCAGGTACGCCGAAAACCCGACCGGGGTGTTCTTGCCCACGGCTACCGCGGGAAGGGTGCGGTCCTTCAACTTCACCTCGAGGGTGACGAAGGGAGGATCCAAACCAAACTGCTTGAGATCGGCCGCATCCTCGAGTTCGCGTTTGACCTCGCATTCGGCGATGGTGTTGAGGAGGTTCTTGACCGTGATCTCGTCCGCAGGAGCGTCGATTGGTTGCACGAGCCGCCACGTTTCGCCGCTTTTCCGCAGGAGGATTTCACGGTCTTGGAAGCGCAAGTGCACCTCGACGATGTCGTCGGGCTTCAGCGAAAAGAGCTTTTTTGCTTCGGCTTCTTTTTGCTCCCGCGGGCGCTCGACCCAGTACAGGTAAGCGCCGAGCCCAGCAAGAACGAGCAGAAGGATCAGAGTCGTGCGAAACCGCATATCCTTCCCGCCTCGAGTCGCCTCTGGCCGCTACTCGCGGCGCCACCACACCACGATGCCCACGATGAGCAAGAGCTGCGGGATCAACAACACCGTGATGTAGAAGGTCATCAAACTTTGCTCGGGGGTAAATTGGATGCGGGAGGCGCGAAGACCGCGTGGGCGGATGGACACCAAATCGCTTTCGCCCACGAGCCACCCGACAGCGTTCATCAGCAAGTCGCGGTTGTAAAAGGTGCCGTCGAGTTCGCGGTTCGACGCGAACTCGATGCTTCCAAACACCACGAGCCGCGCGTTTCCGTCCTTGTCTCGGCCCATTTGCTTGAGGTTCGCGTCGACGGCAACGGCGACCGGCACAGGGCCTTTCAAGTCGGCATTCGCGTCGAGCGATGCCTCGCCGCGTTGGAACACGCCTTCGAGATCGGTTTCCGCCCAGCTCGACGGGCTGGTTTTGACGAGTTCCACGGCGGTGATCCCGGATTTGCCCGCAGCGTCGGATTTCACGGAGCGCGTGAGCGGGAAAATCGTCCGTTGCTTGAAGTCCCGGGTAATCTCGTGGAAGCCGTACGTGTTAGCCAACGGAGTGAGCCCGAGCGCGGGTCCCTGGAAGAGACGCACCACTTGGTCCACGACCACGTCGTTGCCCAGCTTCACGCCCCACTTGGCCAGGAAGGTCGTGAATTGGTCGCCGGCGCGCGGTGGAATCATGGCCAACAAGCGCCCGCCGTTTTCCAGGTAGGTCTCGAGCGCTTGCAACTCATGATCGAGGAACGGCCGCTGCGGGCCAGCAACGACGACCACCGAGCAATCGTCGGGCACTTTCGGTTCCGATGCGAGGAGAACTTTTTTGACCTCGTAGTTTTCGTTGGTCAGGGCGTTGCGGAAACTTGCTAAGCCCTTGGCGTTCTGCAGGTCGTCGAGGTCCGGCTCGCCGTGGCCTTCGATCACGCACACGACCTTCCGGGTTTTCCTCGTGACTTTGATGATCGCGTTGGTGATGTTTTCCTCGTTCGGCTGTGTAACCAGTGTGCTTTCGTTGCCGTACTCCACGCGCACCGTGTTGTACGTGCGGATTTGGTACTTCTCCGCCAGTTCAGGTTGCTTGTCGGGATCGATGAGTTCGAACGAAACCTTGGAGGAGTAGCGCGCGTAGTTGCTCAACAGGTCGCGCAGCTCCGGGTTGATGCCGCCCTCGACGAAGGCAAGCATCTTGAGTTCGTTTTCCAGGTTTTTCACGACGTTGATCGACTGGTCCGACAAGCTGTACACCTTTTGCTCGGTCAGGTCGAAGCGCTTGCTGTGCCGGGCGCCCAAGTAGTTCAGCACCACCAGCACGCCGAGAAACGCAAGCGAGCCTACGACGACGTTCGCCCCGTAACGTGTCGACCGTTCCGTGACGACGTTCCGTAGCTGCTCGAGGCCGGCGCTGAGGTAGGCAATGAGGCAAAACAATCCCACGATGCCGTTGGCCGCGATGTACACCACATCGATGGCGGTGCGCCCACCCGTGAAGGCGCCGGCAAGGACGGCAAACAAGAGGAACACGAGCCCGAGGAGCCCGAGAAGCGATTGATTGCGCCGCACGGTTTACCTCCAGCGAACCGATTCTACCGACCGGTGCGTAAGGTAAAGCGCCAGAACGATGACGCTGCCGAAGTAAATCAGGTCCTTCGTTTCGATGACGCCTTTGACCATTTCGGAGAAGTGCTCTGTCAGGGAGAGGTACTTCAGAACCGCTGCCAAGGTCGGTCCGGCCGTCTCCGCTGGCCAGGAGATGACGTACAGGAGGAGGAGAATGATCAAGCAACTCACCGCTGCCACGATTTGGTTGTCGGTAAACGACGAGGTGAGCAAACCAACCGTGGCGAAGGAAATGGCAAGCAAGAAGAGCCCAAGGTAGCCAGCAGCGATCGGCCCGGGTTCGGGGTTGCCATAAATGAGCAGGATTGCGGGATACACTGCGGTAAGGCTCAGCATGATGATCAAGAAAGCCACGACCCCGAGGAACTTGCCGGCGACGATTTCGGCAATCGAAAGTGGCGAGGTCAGCAGCAGCTCGTACGTGCCGGCGCGCTTTTCCTCCGCAAAGCTCCGCATGGTGATGACCGGCACCAAAATGATGAGGACGACGGACAAGTTCCCGAGTAGCGGCGCAACCACAAGTTCGTTCAGGTTCAGCCGCATTTGGATTTCCGGGTTGCGGAAGCTCATGTAAATTTGCACGAGGAAGTTGAAGCGGTTGAGCAGGTTGAAGAAGAACCACCCGCCGAGCAGCATGAAGCCGGTGAGCACGACGTAGGCGATGGGCGACACGAACGCAGACCGAAGCTCCTTGGCCGCAATGGTGAGTGCGTTCCTCATGCTTGCCCCTCCGCCGCGGCGCCAGGAACAGCGGTGTCCTGGCTGATGTAGTGCAGGAACACCTGCTCCAGCGTGGTGTTGCGGGTGAGATTTTCCAGCAAGTCCTCCACCACGATGCGTCCCTGGTTGATGATCACGACCTTGTCACAAAGCTGCGACACTTCCGGCAAGATGTGGGTGGAAAGAATCACGGTGCGATCCGCCGCGAGTTCTTTGATCAGAGTGCGGATGTCGATGATTTGTCGTGGGTCGAGGCCAATGGTGGGCTCGTCCAACACCAACACAGCCGGGCTGTGAATCATTGCTTGCGCGAGGCCCACACGCTGCCGGTATCCTTTCGAGAGGTGCCCGATCACGCGGTGGGGTACGTCCTGCAGGCCGCACGAACGCAACACCCGGTCGACCGCGTCTTGCAAGTCCGCCTTGGCGATCCCGCGGATGCGGCCGACAAACCGTAAGTACGCCAGCACGGTCATGTCGTTGTACAGCGGGGGCGACTCGGGAAGGTAGCCGATGCGGCGCCGACATTCGTACGAGTCTTCGAAGATGTCGTAGCCAGCGATCTTCACCGTGCCCGAAGTTGCGGGCATGTAGCCGGTGATGATGCGCATCGTCGTCGTCTTCCCCGCGCCGTTGGGACCGAGAAAGCCGAGGATTTGCCCCTTCTCCGCAGTGAAGCTGATGTTGGAAATGGCTGTGAGTTCGCCGTAGCGCTTGGTCAGGTTTCGTACTTCGATCATCAGCGACGCCCCGTTGACGAGTTTTCGCGTGGAGAATTCAAGCGCGACGCAAAAAATTGCGAGCCGCGCGTTTAGCCACTGCTTTTGGAATTGTCAACGAAAACGCCCGCTGGCGGCGAACCATAATGGCCTTGGTGCGGTGGCCATCGTGCGCACAGAGAACTGCAGCCCGTGTCATACAGCGACGGTTTGCCAGCGATTGCTTTGAAAACGCCAGCTCTTCAGGATTGCGCGTGCGATGTAATCCCCCACGAGGGAGAACCAAAGCCATTGCAGATCCCAGTGGAAGACGTGGGCAACGAGGTACGCACAGCCGAGCCGGCAGCCGTAAAATCCGATGAACACGGCGACGAGAGGAAACCGCGTATCCCCGGCGCCGCGAAGCGCGCCGCCGAGCGTAAAATCGATCGCCATGAAGGGCTGGGAAATTCCGAGCGCCCAAATGAACAGGACGGTGTCGCGGATCACCACCGGGTCGTCGACGAACGCTGCAGCAATCGGTTCGGCTGCGGCAATGATGGCGACCCCGCAGGCCGACATGAGGTACACGGCAAGCCAGTTCGATTCCCAACCGGAACGCCGAGCGAGTTGCGGTTGCTTGGCGCCGAGGTTTTGCCCCACCAAGGCAGCGGCTGCGGCAGCGAAGCCGTACCCCGGAAGGAACGAAAGCGCGAGAATGCGCACCCCGATGAAGTACGCAGCGACAGCGCTGGTTCCATAACGCGCAGCGAACACGAGGTAGACAAAAAAGCCGATCTGCATGAGGAGCTGCTCGAACGCTGCGGGGTAGCCGATGTGGAGCACGCGGCGGATGAGCCCCAGGTCGATGCGGAAATGCTCGGGCTCCAGGCGCAGCGCCAACCGCCCGCGGGTGAGTAGTGCGAGACCGAACACCATGCCTACCGTGAACGCAATCACCGTGGCGAGGGCAGATCCCCGCACGCCGAGCGCCGGGAAGCCAAACACACCGAAGATGAGCACGTAGTTGCCGATGACGTTGATCACGTTCACGAGGGCGCCAATCCACAGCGGTGTGCGCGTGTCGCCCGCTGCGCGGAGGGCCGAACCGATGACAAACAACGCAGCCGACTGAGGGATCGAGAGCATCACCAAACGCGTGAACCAGGCACCCAGTTCTCGCACCTCGGGTTGCACGCCGAACCAGCCGACAATCGGATGCGCAAATACGATCACCGGCAGGATGCAAATGACCGAGAGCACGAATGCCGCGATGAGCGACTGAGCCACCACGCGTTCCGCGAGGTCGCGGTTGCCGGCACCGACCGACCGCGCCACGAGGGCGAGCGTGCCGGTACCCACGGCAGTCATGGCAATGCTGACGCTGTTCAGAATTTGTGCGCCCACACCGACCGCGGCCACCGCATTGGCGCCGAGCCGGCCGACCATCAGGGTGTCCACCAACCCTACCAGCGACTCGAGCAACAAGGTGACAATGACCGGCCAGGCGAGGGTCCAGATGGTTTGCAGGAGTTCTTGGCGCGTGACGGTCAGTTTGCCGCTGCCCGCAACCTGCAACGGCAGCGAAGAAGCTGGGTCGGCATCCATGGCAACCGGGCAACGTCAGCGAAGCGCAGCATGAAAGTCAAGACATACGCCGCGGTGCGTGCGCCACGCGGCGGGTGCGGATGCGCGCGAGACGCCCGCGGTCCAAGACCGCCGATGCAACATGGCATGTTGTAGGGGCGGTTCGCGAACCGCCCCTACAACGTGTACGGCCGCGCGCTGCGATGTTGATTGGTACAACGCACGCGGCTGCACGCGGTGCATGCAGGGGCGACGCGGTGCGACGCCCTGGTGCGATTGTGCACGACGGCACCGCATCATCCCGCGTGCCCGCCCGCCACGGCCCCGCCGGGCGACCCACCGGGTCGCCCCTACATTGCCCGCCGGGGGGTTTGCTCGGTTGAGCGGGCGGACAGAACGCTGCCGGCCGTTTTCGACGAAGCAAGAAAGAGACGCCTCTCCCTGGCAGGGAGAGGCCGGCGCGCAGCGCCGGGTGAGGGTGGGTTGCGTGGTGGATCGACGTTCGACCCACTCCCTCACCTTTCATCCTCTCCCTCGCCCTATCCAGGGCGAGGGAGAGGAGTCGACGTGGCTTGGTGGGACGCAGTGCCGGTTTGCACATCGCAGTTGCACGGCAGAGAAGAGACGCCTCTCCCTGGCAGGGAGAGGCCGGTGCCGAGCGCCGGGTGAGGGTGGATCCTGCGGTGCATGTAGGGGCGACGCGGTGCGTCGCCCTGGTGCGATCGTGCACGACGGCCCCGCGTCATCGCGGGTGCCCGCCCACCACGGCCCCGCCGGGCGACCCACCGCGTCGCCCCTACAGCGCGTGCCAGTAGGACGCAGGGTCGTGGGTACCACGGCCCGTGTGCCGTGGCGCTACCGCCGAACGACGTCGCGAACGGCTCCTTTGTCGGGCCGGCCGACGTAGACGAAGGCGCGTTCGTACCCGCGTTCGGTTTCCACGAGTACTTCCTGCCGGTCGTACAGTGTGCCCAGGCACTCGTACTCGTCGATCGCGGCAAGGGAGGTGGCATCGACATCGCGAATCAACACGCCGGCAACGCGTTTGCCAGGGGCAGGCAGCACGTACGCGTAGCTCCCTGGGGGTTCGTGACGTTCGTAGTCGAGGAGGGTGGCAGGTTCGGTAGGAAAGCGCTTCCCGGTCAGTTGCTCGACGAGATCGGGGTCGCGCAGCGTGCCGTAAACAAACAAGCAGCAGGTTTGGCTCACGCGTATCCCATGAAACGCAAAAAGTCTTCCAGCCGGTGAAAGCGGAGATAGAGGTTCGTGCGCTTTTCGCGTCCGATGGTCGACGTCGGTTCGCTGGCGTAGTTATGCCCAGGGTAAAGCACGGTATCGTCCGGCAACGTGGCGAGTTTGTTGACGAGGCTGTCGTACATTTGTGCAGGATCGCTGCCAGGCAGATCCACGCGCCCGCAACTGCCAATGAACAAGGTGTCCCCCGAGATGAGGCGGTTCTCCACCAGGAAACACTGGGATCCAGGGGTGTGCCCGGGAGTGTGCAAGATGCGAATTTCTACGTCACCCGCTCGAACCGTGTCGCCACTCTCGGTCGGCACCATGTCGCTGCGCGACAATCCCGCGATGCGTCCGGCGTACTCCACCTCCGATTTGTGCAGGTACACTTTCACCGGGTAGTTCCGGGCGAGGAGCTCCGCCGCGCCAGCAATGTGGTGCCCGAACAAATTGCCGCCGAGATGATCGGGATGAAAATGCGTGACCAGAACGGCGACAGGCTCGAGGTCTTCCTCTTGGAGCACCCGCTCGATCGTGTCGATTTCCCAGGCGGGATCGACCAGCACGACCTTGCGTGACGCCGCATCGCCCACGAGGTACACGAAATTTTCCATCGGCCCAAGTTGGAGTTGCCGCAGGTACAACCGTTCGGATGCCATTGGTCAGTCTCCTTTTTTCTCCACTGACGGCCTGCGCCGGCGGTGCCCCTCGAGTCCACGCTGCCAGAGGAACTCGGGCTCGCCGTGTTGCTTCGCAACCCAACGGGCCAGCACGAAGAGCAGGTCGCTCAGGCGATTGAGGTAACGCAAGGGCCAAGGGCCAATGTCCTCCTCGCGGCCCAAGCGCAGCACGAGCCGCTCCGCGCGCCGGCACACGGTGCGTGCTTGGTGCAAAAAGGCGCTCACCTTTCCGCCGCCAGGCAAAACGAACGAACTGAGCGGTTCCAAGTCCTGTTGGAGTTCGTCCAGTTGATGCTCGAGAGCAGTCACTTCGCGCTCGCCGACACGGAACATGTGCTCGTGCGCCGCTTCCGGCGGCGTCGCAAGTTCGCTGCCGAGGTCGAACAGTTCATTTTGCAGCCGTCGCAAAATCGCGTCGACCTTGTCGCGCGCCGGCGAGGCTTTTGCGTCGAGGTTGAACGCCCGAGCAATTCCGAGCACGGAGTTCAGCTCATCGAGCGTGCCGTACGCTTCGATCCGCGCGGTGTCCTTGGCGACACGCTTACCGCCAACCAGTGCGGTTTCGCCTTGGTCGCCGGTGCGGGTGTACACGCGGGTAATGCGGATAGCCATACGGAATTCCTCTCTAGCCGCGCACACTAGCGCAACAAAGCAGAGCATCAACGCGGCGAAGCGTGCCCGCATGCCCTCGTCACCGCGCTCGGCCGCAGGCCACTCCAGGCCGACAGTTGGCGGACGACGCGGCAGGTCGCAGCGTTGACGGGCGTGCTTTTTCAACGAACAGCTAGTGGCTTGCTGCTGCGGGTGCGCGGACGACGAGAGCGACGGACCCTGCGGGGTCCGCATTGCGAAAGGCGTGGACGACGTTGCGCGCAATCACCACCGCATCGCCGCGGGTCATATCCACCTCGTGCTCGCCCAGTCGCATCGTTCCACGACCCTCCACGAGCATGACGACCAGCTCGTGGTCGGCGTGGCGGTGGGGTTGTTCGGCGCCCTGAATGCGCACCAGTTGCACGGTGGCAGCCTCCAGTTCGCTGAGCACGCGGGCCTCGATGGGCTGCTGGCCGCTAAATCGTGCGCCTGCGATGGCTTCCGCAAAGGATTGGACGCGCGTGGCCTCCAGGGTACCGACGAGGAGCCGGGCAGAGGTGCGGGTTCTTGGTGCACAGGGGCTGCAGCCGCCGCACAACGAAGAAGCGACCAGCATGGAAAGTGCCGCGCAAGCAAAGGGCCTCGAGAACATGGTCGCCCTCTACCATGAGAGCGCGGGCAAGGGCGAGTCTCACTGCGAGAGCGAAGTCACGAAGGGCGACAGGCCCGTGCGGTTTGGGGGAGATGACCCTGTCGGCGTCGGAATTGTACGGGTGCAGGGTCGGATCACGACTCGTCGGGCAACCGTACCGGAGCGCGTTGTGCTTTGATTTCGGCACGCGCGCGTTTTTCGGCGAGGATTTTCTCCTTCGCGCGGCGAGAGCGGCGGCGTTTTTGCCGCCGAATTTTGGCGATGCGCTGCGCCTCGGCGCTCGCTGCGCCGCGGATCTGGCGCTCGATCTTGTCGCACAAAATTTGCCGTGCCCGGTAACGGTTCAGCCCTTGCGAACGCTCCTGCTCGCAGCGGACGCGAAGGCCGGTCGGGCGGTGGAGGAGTTGCACCGCGGTGGACACTTTGTTGACCGACTGGCCTCCCTTGCCGCGGGCGCGAACGAAGGTTTCTTCCAGGTCTTCCTCGCGGATTCCCAACGCCTCCATTCGCGCACGCAGCGCTTCGGCTTTTTGCGGCGTTACCGGGAAAATCGGAGTACTCACGACCCTGCCTCGATGGGCCACGAGAGAAGCAAGGCCAAATCCCTACGCCTTGCTGGAGGATTGTTCGTCGGTTTGGCCTGGCTCTTTTTGCAGGAAGAAAGGGGTGAGGAGGTCGACCGGCAACGGAAAGATCGTGGTCGAATTGTTTTCCGCAGCCATCTCCGTGAGGGTTTGCAGGAAGCGCAACTGCAGTGCGACCGGATGCCGGCCAATCATGGCCGAAGCTTCGGCAAGGCGCTGAGCTGCCTGAAATTCTCCTTCCGCATTGATGACTTTGGCCCGGCGTTCGCGCTCGGCCTCGGCCTGGCGGGCCATGGCGCGCTGCATTTCTTGCGGCAGGTCGATGTGCTTCACCTCCACCGTGATGACCTTGATTCCCCACGGATCGGTTTGCGTGTCGAGAATGTCCTGCAACTTCGCGTTGATTTTTTCCCGCTCTGCCAGCAGTTCGTCCAGTTCCGCTTGTCCGCACACGCTGCGCAGCGTGGTTTGCGCCAGCTGAGAGGTTGCGTACAGGTAATCCACGACCTCGACCACAGCGCGGTTGGGATCCATTACGCGAAAGTACAGCACGGCGCTGACTTTGACCGAAACGTTGTCGCGCGTGATGACATCCTGCGGGGGAACGTCCAACGTGATGGTGCGCATGTCCACCCGCAGCATGCGCTCGATCAGGGGGATGACGTAAATCAGGCCGGGCCCACGGGCGCCAACCAAGCGACCCAGGCGGAAAATGACGCCGCGCTCGAACTCTTTGAGGATTTTCACCCCGCTGATCAGAAGGACCACACCGATCAACACGATGGTCGCAAGCGATCCGAACATTGGCTCCTCCTTCCGGACTCTATTTGCCGGACACCCGCCGAACACGCAAACGCAAGCCCTGCACGTCGGTGACCTCCACAGCAGTGCCGACACCGAGAGGTTCGTCAGCGAAAGCGGTCCAGTACTCCCCACGCACGAGCACGCGCCCAGGTTTCCCGGGCTCGATCGGCTCGCGCACTTCTCCCACTTCGCCGATCATTCCTTCCTGGCCTAAAAACGCCTTGCGGCGCTGGGAGCGCATGACCAAGAAGCCCACCAGGAACGTGAACGCCGCCAAGGTGCCGGCTGCGGCATATACGATGCTCGGGTCGAGCGTGAGATCCGATTCCGCGGTGTCGAACAGGAGCAGGGAGCCGAGCACAAAGGCAATGATGCCACCCACTCCGAGAGTTCCAAAGCTCGGCAAAAAGAGCTCGGCGATGAGCAAGGCCAAGCCGAGCAAAATCAGGGCGAGTCCGCTGTAATTGATCGGCAGCACTTGCAACGCGGCGAACCCAAGGAGCAGGCAAATGGCTCCGGCGACGCCGGGAAAGAACAAGCCCGGGTGCGTGAATTCCACGTACAGTCCAAGAATGCCCGCCATCATGAGCAAGTACGCCACGTTGGGGTTGGCCAGGACGTTGATCACCTTTTGTTTGAGGCGCATTTCCCGCTCGACGAACGTGGCGTTTGCGACCTGCAGCTTCACCGGCCGTTGTTGCACTCGCACTTCCCGGCCGTGAATTTGGCGCAAGAGGTCTTCGCGACTCGTGGCAATGAGGTCGATGACGTTCAACGCCAGTGCTTCTTGCTCCGTGATCGACACGCTTTCGCGCACCGCTTTTTCCGCCCACTCCACGTTGCGGCCGCGTTCCTGTGCGATCGATTTGCTCATCGAGGCGACGAAGTTTTCGACCTTCGTGCGCATATCGCCGCCGATGTCTTCGCCACCACCGCCGACGGGGTGAGCCGCGCCGATGTTGGTGCCGGGGGCCATGGCGGCGATATTCGCCGCCATGGTGACAAACACGCCTGCGGACGCAGCGCCCGCTCCGCTGGGCGCGACGTACACGATCACGGGCAGCGGGGCGCCGAGCAAATCTTTAACGATGTCCTTCGTGGACTCGAGCAAACCTCCCGGCGTGTCCAGCTCGATCAGCAGAGCAGCCGCCTCGGCTCGATGTGCCGCACGGATGGATTCGTGGATAAAGTCGGCCACTGCCGGATTGATCCCGCCATCGATGCGGATGAGGTAAATCACGGCCCCGGTGGAAGCTTCGGCGACCGTGTCTGGCGTTGTCGTTGGCGTGGGCGCGGCGGGGCTTTTCGGCGAAGGCGCGGCCCAGGCCGACCAGGCGAGGAACGCGCACCAGATGGCGATGCGGAGGAAACGGTGGCGGACCAGCCAGGATCGAAGCGCAGTGTGCACGATTACGACTCCAATGCGCGAATGACTTGCTTGATGTCTTCCCACACCAATCGCTTGTCCGCCGGATTGCGAAGCAGGTAGGCCGGATGCAACGTGGGCATCAACGGGATGCCACGGTAGCGGTGCCACTGACCGCGCAGGCGCGTAATGGGCGCGTTGGTCTCGAGAAGCGCTTGCGCTGCCACCTTGCCTAACGCCACCAGCACCTTCGGGCGTACAAGCTCGATTTGTTTCGCGAGAAAAGGCAGGCAACGCGCGATTTCGTCGGGCTCCGGCGTGCGGTTGTCGGGCGGCCGACACTTCACCACGTTGGCGATGTACACGTCCTCCCGGCGCATCTTCATACCTTTGGTGATGATCTCCGTGAGCAGTTGGCCCGCACGCCCCACGAACGGTTCACCTTGCAAGTCTTCGTCGCGGCCAGGTCCTTCCCCCACGAACATCAACGCTGCCTGGGGATTGCCAACGCCGAACACAATTTGCGTTCGAGAGTTACAGAGCTTGCAGCGCTGGCAGTCGCCGATCACGCGGCGGACGTCCTCGAGGCTGCGGGCGGAAGCAAGTTCGGTCGAGGAAAGCGGTAGCGAAGCGGTGGCAGGTGCAGCAGGCGAGGTGGCGACGGACGGCTCGATGGGCGGAGCTTCTGCTCGCGGCGCAGCGGTGTCGATGCGGCGACCCTTGGGCGCCGGGCGGAGCCTGCGGATCTCCTTTTCACCCAGTTCCTGCCAGTAACGCACATGCTCGGCCAACAGTTCCGCTAGCCGCTCGACGTTCGGTTGAGGCAAGGTGGGGTTGGGGTTAGGTTCGCGTGACATGAGTCTAGCCTTGCTGGTCGTGCTGTTTGCCTTTGCGCTCCCCAACACCGTTTGGGCCTGGGGCCCGATGACGCACCTGACGCACGGCGCAACGGTGCTCGGCGAAGTTACCATCCTGGCTGCTGGGCTGCAACGATTGCTCCGCCGCCATCGGTGGGAGTTTCTGTATGGCTGTGTAGGGGCGGACATCACGCAAGCGAAAAAATACACGCGCAGCGAGCAAGCCCATTGCCACTCGTGGCGTGTGGGCTGGAATGTGTTGGCGCACGCTCGGACCGATGCGCAACGGGCGTTTGCCTACGGGTATCTCACGCATCTGGCAGGCGACGTGTTCTCCCATAACCACTACGTACCCGTGCAACTCGTGTTGAGTTACCGCTCGCGCACCATGGGGCACGTGTACTGGGAAGCGCGCTTCGACACTCTGCAGGCGCAGGAAGTGCGCCAACTCGTGCGCGAGTTGCGCCAGCGGGAATTTCCCGAGTGCGACGAACTGGTGCGAACGGTGGTCTCGCGCACGCTGTTTTCCTTCGACACGGACAAGCGCATTTTTAATTCGTTCATCGCAGTGCACGACCTCGACCAATGGCACGCGATCTTGAAGCGGCTTACCGCGCGTTCGCGTTACGTGCTGCCCCCAGAGTTGGTTCCGCAGTACAACCGAGCCTGCTGGTTTGCCATCGTGGACATGTTGGAGCACGGCACGAGCGCGGCAAATCAATCTACCGATCCTACGGGACTGCTTGCCCTGCAGCTTGCAAGCGACATCCGCCGCATGTTGCGCGCGCTCGACCGCAAAAAAGGCCTGCCGCCACGGATCGAGCGCAGCTTGGCCGAACTGCAGCACCGCCACGACCTAGCCGAACTGGCCAGCGCGCTTGCCGAAGGAACGTAAGACTCCGACAAGCAGGTGCGGTGCCCGTCACGGTCGGGCGAGCCGTTGCTGCACGAGATAGCGGCTGCGCACGCCGGCGAAAAAGTTGCGTGTCGTATCCTCGGCATAGTCGCGGTAGGTATAGGGCAGGGGGACGAAGTTGCCGCGCTCGAACACCAAGGTCACCTCGGCGTAAATGCCCTTGGCGAGGTAAATGCGGTGAGGGGCGTCTTTCGTGCTTGCCAGAACGAGTTTCAGGGCGGCGATGTAGCCCGGGTCGGCATTGACCACGCGCCGACCCTCCCGCGCGAGCTGGTGTTCGAGCTCGTTGGTTGCGAGCTTCCAGTGCACGAGTTCGTCCGGCGGAGCCAGCGTGGCAAAACTCATCCAACAACGCCAAAGCTGCTCGCCCATCTCCCGAGCGTAATAGGTCGACCAGTGCCACGGGCGGACTTCGGAGCGGCAGTCGAGCTTGCCGAAAATCGACTGTAGTGCTGGCTGCACTTGTTCGAGCAAGCTCGGGTCGGCCAGGAGCAGCCCACAGATCGGTTTCACCAGCGCGGGATCGCGGGGCGTGCCCATGACCGCGGTCCGATCAAGCAGTTCGCTGCCGCAGCTCTGCGATCCGGTCGAGAATCGCTTCGGCCAAGTCCGCCTTGTTCATCAGCGGTAGTTCGATGCGGCCGCCAAAGCGATCGAGCAAAATGGCAGCATTCATGTCGGCTTCCATCCCGGCCTCGGGGCGACTGACGTCGTTTGCTACCACCAGGTCGAGGCCTTTGCGTTCCAGCTTTTCGCGGCCGAACTCTTCGACCTGATCGGTCTCGGCAGCGAAGCCCACGACGAAGCGGTTCCCCTTTTGCGGCTTGAGGGAGGCGAGAATGTCGATGGTCGGCTGCAGTTCCAGAGTCCAGCCCTTGCTTTGCTTTTTCACCTTCGTGGGTTGGCAAACGGCCGGACGGTAGTCGGCCACCGCGGCACACATGACGAGCATCGTGGCGCGCGAGAACTCGTCGGCCACGGCCTCGTACATTTCCGCGGCGGACACCACGTTGCGGCGAGCGACGCCGTGCGGCGTGGGCAAGCTCACCGGGCCGCTTACGAGCATCACCTCTGCCCCTCGGCGCCAGGCAGCGGCCGCGAGCGCGAATCCCATCTTCCCGCTCGATCGGTTCGTGAGAAACCGCACCGGGTCCAGAAATTCTCGAGTCGGCCCAGCGGTGACCACGATGCGTTCCCCTGCAAACACCGGCGGGGTGACGGCCCGCTCTACTTCTGCAAGCAACACCGGCGGCTCGGCAAGCCGGCCTTTGCCATGCCACCCGCAAGCTAACTCCCCCTCGGCTGCGGGGATGACGCGCACGCCTCGACGGGCCAGCCGTTCGAGGTTTTCCTGAACCGCAGGGTGCTCGTACATGTTCACGTTCATCGAGGGCGCCACGAGCAGCGGAGCGCGTGTGGCGAGAGCGACGGTGGTGACCACGTCGTCGGCGTTGCCCTGCGCGAGCTTGGCCACGACATCGGCGGTGGCTGGTGCAATCAAGTACGCATCGGCCAAGTCGGCCAGCCGAATGTGCCCCACGTGGAGTTCTTCGCTGAGGGAGAACAAATCGGTGGCGACCGAGTTGCCGCTGAGAGACTGCAAGGTGAGCGGAGTGAGAAACTGCTGCGCAGCCGGAGTCATGAGCACGTGGACATCTGCGCCTTCTCGCACGAGCAAGCGCACCAGCTCGGCGCTTTTGTAGCACGCAATCCCGCCCGTGAGTCCGAGCAAGATGTGTTTACCCTGGAGACACCGAGACATCCGACTTGCTCACTTCTTCGATTTGGCGCAGGCTCACGCCTTCGCGCAGCAAGGAGTACAAGCCAGCCGCCAAAATGGCAAAGAATTGGGTGACGTGCAAAACGACGGAAAAGGCAAGGGCATCGCTGGCGTCGATCCGAAACACTTCGAGCGCGAGCTTGCAGCCGAATTGAAAGGAGCCAATGTAACCGGGCGCGGACGGGACGGACACCGCCAGGGCTACGATGGCCGTGAGTGCCACGCCGCAGCGGAGCAAGGGTACGGCAAAGCCGAAGGCCACGAGACCGAATGTGTTCACCGCGCCAATGATGAGCCAGAGGTACGCGGTCCACACCACGACTTCGAAGAAGCGGCTTGGCCGGTCGAGCACCTCGAGTGCGCGGAGAAAACCGCGAACAAAGTGATCGAGCGGTTCCGCCACGATCTGGGGGAGCCACTTGGCGACATGCTCCCACAACGAAATCACTCTCTGCTCTTGCCAGCGAGCAATGCCCACGGCGCCACCAAGCAGGACTCCAAAGGAAACCAAAAGAACACCCAACTGCCGTACTTGCTCGGAGACGGGCACGAGCAGGGTAGCGGCTCCGAAGAGCAAAATGACAGCAAGCAGGTCGAACACGCGTTCGAGCACGATGCTCGCAAGCACGCCGCCCAGCGGAAGCTTGGTGCGCCTTGCCAGCAGCACAGGCCGCACGATTTCCCCGGCTCGGAGCGGCAGCACCATGTTGGCGAAAAAGCCAATGTTGGTTGCGTGGACCGCCGGAGCGCGTTCGACCATTCCGAGGGGCCGCAGCAGCACCTGCCAACGCTGGGCGCGGATGTACAGGGTCCACACAGTGAAGGCCACGACGAGAACGAGCCAACCTGCTCGAATTTGCAAGGCAGTCGCCCACGCTCGTTCCCACTCCACGCCGCGCGCGGCAAGGAACAGAAACACGGCGGAAATCGCCAGGGTCAGCGCGATCCGGAGGCTGCGGCTCATGACGGGGTGCTCGGGGGCGACGCCCCCGGTTGGTTGCTGGTGGGCTCGGTGTCCGCAGTGGGTGGAAGCCCACGAGCCGAACCTCGGTGGGCGGCAGCGAGAAGCACGGTGGCGCCAACGACCAAAATCCAGCCGAGCGCTGGTGCTGCTCGATCGAGCACGAGCCCAGCACCCAAGAGAAGAAAAAAAGTCCCTACGACCTGAAACTCGCGCCGGCCAACGGGCTCCTGAGGGTTACGCACGGGGACCTCCAAGAACGCGCCAAACGTGGACCGCACGCTGTAAGGCGGTGAAGTTCACCAACACCGCAAGCACGACGAGAACGACCGCGAGCAACGCATGGTCGGCAAGATTCCAAACTGGGGCGAGCATGCGTGCAAGCAGCACGCTGAACATGCACCCGAAACCCAAGATGACGTACCGTTCGGGGCGTTGCAGCAGGCCCACTTTGCAGCTTTCCCCTAAGCCCTCGGCGCGCGCGCGGGTGTAGCTAACCATCAAGCTCCCGAGCATGGCGAGCAGCGCGACCCACAGAAGCCACGAATCGCGGAAGTACACGGCCAGGCCGAAGTACCCGAAGGCGTCGGCGTAGCGGTCGATCACGGAGTCGAGAAACGCGCCCCGCAAGCTGGCCCCATTGGTGCGGCGTGCGAGGCGTCCGTCGATGATGTCGAGAGTACCGGTGACCAACAACAACCAGCCGCCGGTGAAGAGCATCCCGCGCGCGATCGCAAGCGCGACGACCACGCTCAACCCCAACTGCGCGAACGACAAGTGGGTAGGCAGAACACCCCACGCCGCGCAGCGCCGCTCTACTGTTTCCAAGTAAGAGATGTACCAACTGCGCACGCGCGCCCCGAGCAACGGCGAGTGGCCTGCTTGCGCTGCCGCATGTTCTGGCTGCCGAAACCTTCCGAAACTCCAAATGGCGGTGCCTAAAATGAAGCCTACGACCGCCCACGCTAAGACCACCTCGCTCCAAGCCACCGAATCAGCCCTCCCGTTCGAACGCGACTGCGCGCGGTTATACCTGAGCCTGCGACACGCAGAAAGGGCGACTTGCCCCGCGCCTCAGTTGACGATGTTGGGCACGGGCGGAGCGTCGGCCCCGGCGGAAACTTGTTCCAGGACCGCCCGTGCGAGTGCTCGGAACGCCTTTCCAGCCGGGTGATCCGGTGCCCGCAGAGGCAGCGGCTCGCCCGTGTCGCTGGCTTCGCGCAGCTCCGGTACTAGCGGCAGACGAGCAAGCACAGGCACACCGAACTTTTCTTGCAGCCAATCACCACCGCCTTCGCCAAACACATGTTCCTCCGCGCCGCAGTGCGGGCACACGTAGGTCGCCATGTTTTCCACGATGCCAAGCACCGGAGCACGTACCCGCTGGAACATGGCGATGCCGCGTTCCACATCGGCCACGGCGACGGTTTGCGGAGTGGTCACGATCACTCCGCCAGCAATTGGTACGAGTTGCAGGAGACTCAGCGGCGCGTCTCCCGTGCCCGGAGGCAGGTCTACTACGAGGAAATCCAGATCGTTCCAGGCAACGTCGCGCAGAAACTGGCGGACGAGGCTCATCACCACCGGTCCGCGCCAAATCACCGGCGCACGTTCCTCGACAAAAAATCCGACAGACATCAATTGCAGTCCGAACTTTTCCACCGGCGCCAAGCGCTGATCGTGGGTGACCTCGACAGGCCCGTGCGTGCCGAACAGCAAAGGAAGGCTTGGTCCGTACACATCGGCATCGAGCAGCCCGACGCGCAGTCCCTCGAGCGAGAGTGCCAGCGCCAGGTTGGCTGCCACCGTCGATTTGCCCACGCCTCCTTTGGCGCTTGCTACCGCGATCACCTGCCGCACGCCCGGCACGGGCCCAGGGCCGGGCGTCGGTCCCTGCGGCTGGGCCACGCGCAGTCGCACCTGCTGTACGCCGGGAAGCGCTCCGAGTGCGCGGCGGATGTCGGTTTCCAGGACGCGTCGCGCCTGCTCGGGCATGGGGGGCAACGCCAGTTCCACTTCGATGTCCGAGCCGTCCCAGGCGATCCGCTGCACCACACCGGCCTGCACGATGTCGGCATGACTGCCGGGTGCGCGAATTTCGCTGAGTCGTTCGCGGATGTCCGCAATGGTCAACACGGCGTCCTCCCTGAGCCCTGGTTGCAATCCGAACACAAACAAAGGCGACGCAGGGTCTCGTATCGATAAATGCCTTCGTCGTGACCGTCGCTCCACACGATGCCGAGAGCGTACTGGCCCACCGGCCGGATGGCGAGCGGGTAAATCTGTGCGCCGTTCGTGACGGGCAATGCCATCTGTTCCCCGCGCAAACGACGGCACAGGGCGCACGGACAGCTTGCTCGCAGGTACCCGTTGGGGAAGACACTGCGGTGGCCATCGTCCCACAGTACCTCGATGCTCTCCCGCCCGTGGCGGCGAACGGCTCGGGGAACGACGTTCTCAGGAACGGTGCGGTTCACGCGACCGAAGCTATCGCTGCGACGGTAGGCGCGCAACTTGGACGCTGGTTGCCTTGACTCGCTTTGGGCTTTGTCTTTATCTGGCTTGGCCTGTTTGGAAAGGACGCTTGTGTGTCGAGCCCGGAACCCAAGCCGCGCAACACCGCCAACGAAGAAGCCGAGTGGAGCTTGTCGGACGCGCTCGCGTGTGTCGAGCGACGCATTCAGAGTCAGCTCGAGTCGCGCGAACCGTTGCTGACGGAAATCTCGACTTATCTCGTAGGGTCGGGCGGAAAACGTGTCCGACCCGCGGTAACCTTGCTCATTTACCGCGCGTGCGGTGGGCGGACGCTCGATTCCATTGTCGATGTGGCTGCGGCACTCGAGCTGATTCATTCGGCGACTCTGCTGCACGACGACATTATCGACGATGCGGAAACCCGTCGGGGGCGCCCGTCGGCGCTGTACCGTTACGGGCTCGCGCGCACTTTGGTCACCGGGGACTTTGTGTTCAGCCGCGCGTTCGAACTTTGTGCAGGATTCGAGGAGCGGCTCATTCGCTGGGCGGCAGAAGCGTGCATTCGGTTAACCGAAGGCGAAATGATGCAGGGACGCTTTCGGCACAATCCCGACGTGACGCTCGAGGACTACTTCGAGATTATCCAGCGCAAAACGGCGAGCTTGTTTCAGCAAGGGGCGCGCGCTGCTGCGTACCTTGCGGGGGCCTCGCCGGCGATCGTGGAGGCGATGGCAGACTGTGGCTTTCACGTGGGCATGACGTTTCAGATCGTGGACGATGTGCTGGACATCGAAGGAGAGCCGGGAAACCTCGGCAAGCCGGTCGGGATCGACTTGCGCGACGGCAACCCTTCGTTGCCGATCGTTCTAGGAATGATGCGCGATCCGGAGTTGCGTGGGTTCTTTGCGCTTCGCCGGCCTACGGAACAAGAGGTCCACGAAGCCTTGCGGCGGGTTCGAGCCACCGGCGCAGTACGCGAAGCACGGGCGCTTGCTGCGACGTTTGGTGCGCGAGCGAAGGAAGCGCTGGCGTGCTTATCAGGGAGTTCCGAGGCCGCCTTACTGGAGGAAATGGTCGACCAGCTCTTGGCCCGCGGTGCCTGAAGGCCGTTTTCAGGAGCGCGGCTCCCACACGCCAATTCCGTCCGGGAAGTTCAGGCGTTGGTCGAGGAGTTCCGGCGGGGCAGGTTGATTCCCGTCGAACCGCACGCGACGAACCGAGCCTAAGTTGCGGCCCGGCCCGATATCCAAGCCATTTTGGACCAAGCCCAAGTCGGCATAATACACATTGCCAAGCGAATCGACGCCAATGCCGAGGGGTGTGCCGGTCGAAGGAAAGGGCAGGCGCTCCCCACTGACGGGCTGCACGATCCGCCGTACAAAACGTCCTTGTGCGTCGTACTCGGCGATCACACCGTTGAGCACGCTGGTCACGTAAAACGTGCCGCGCCCGCTGCTGACAACGGCATTGGGAGTGCGGATGTGTCCATCTGCCGCAATGAAGAGGCGTTTGTTCACGGTGTTCGCCAGCGGCGCGCCGGTTGCGTCCTTCTGCCCGCAACCGCCGCTCGCGTCGGGACTCGTCGGGAACGGTCCCTCGTACACGTACACTCCAGGATTCTCTCGCGCGCTGGCAACGTATACACGGTCTTCGGCATCGACGAAAATTCCTCCTGCGGTGCCAATCGCAATGTCGATCTTGCAGTAGCGCGGGTTGGGTACGTCGAGCGGTGGAAACCAAACGATCAACTGTCCGTTCGGTGGTCCGCCGGCTTTGTTGCCAATGTCGGAGGTCAAGAGCCGCCCGTCCTTTAGGAAGCCGCAGCCATAATTGTCGGGTGTGTCTGGTGAAGGCTGGTACGTGGGCACGTAGCGGGTGATCTGGTTGGCCGACAGCTCGCCCACGCGCCGGCCATGTAACTGAAAGAGTCCCCACCCTGGCGGGGGGTTCGGTTGGTTGGTGTCTTCGCCGGCAATAAACCGTCCCGACCCGTCGGGTAAAAAGCACACCTGGCCGTTGATGTCGCGACCCTGTGTGGGGTTGTCCGCGTGGCTTGGGATCACCACTTGCGCCGCTCCGCGCAACGGCGCGTACGCGCGTAAGCGGTTCCCCTCGGGCGCGAAGACGATCACGGAGTCAGGCTGGCTCAGCGCTTCGTCGTCGCTTCCGCAGCCAGCAACTCCCAGGACGAACACCACAGCGAGCCAACTGGCGAACAAGCTCCTCGACCACATGCGAGCATGCAAACCACACTTTCGGCTTGCTTGTCAAAGCTGGTCGCAGGTGCCGTCTGCACAGCTGGCTCAAGAACGAATGCGAGAGCGAACGGGTTCCGTCGCGCGAGCCTCCACCGAAGCTTCGGGTTCTACAGGGATCATTTCCCCGTGAGCCACCACGCGGAAGCGCCGACCACTCCACTGGACAGTGTTGCCCAGAAATGCTGTTGCCCACATGGCTGTGAGAAACAGATCCTTCAGCGGTACCAGCGCCAGGTCAGCGCCGCTCAGATGGACATCCAAGTATCGCTGTGCGAGCAAGCGGGCAACGCCGAGCCGGAGTGCCAACAAAGCTGCGGCAACTGCCCAGGCACGGGGGTCGGACGCGTGCACGAAGACATTGGCGAGAGCCCAGAACGAGCCGTGAGTGAGCACCAAGGCAAAGTAGCTCCCACCCCGCACGCTGCGGTACGTGCGCGACCAGCGCAGTTGGTGCTCCACGAGCCGGCGCCAAGTGGGAACAGCCAATACTGTATCCACAATGAGCGGCGAGATTTCCACGCGGTAGCCGTGGCGGGTAACGAGGTTGCCGAGGAAAAAGTCGTCTGCCAGGTAGCGAGACAGAGCCGCGAACCCTCCGATCTTCTCTAACACCTCACGGCGAATGGCCATCGTCGCCCCAAAGGCGTACCGAGTGGTTTCCACCATCCGGGCGACAAATACGCTCGGTGCGAAGTCGGTGTTTACGAACAACGCCTCGATTCGCGTGGGCCAGCCGCCGCATGCTTGCGCGCGGTACAGGCAGGTGACCACCCCGACCTCGGGGCGCACGAGGTCGGCCATCAACGTGCGCAAGTAGTGCCGCGGGACTCGGATGTCGCTGTCGGCAATGACGAGGTAGTCGTACCGGGCAACGCGATAGGCGTTGATGAGGTTGCTCACCTTATAATTGGTGCCGTGGATCCTTGGGTCGACGACAAGTTCGATGTCGACTTGGGGGAAAGCAGAGCGGAGTTTCCGGACAATGCCGATCGCAGGGTCTTGAGGATCGGCCACGCCAAAGACAATTTGGAACTTCGGGTAGTCCTGCCGACAAAAGCTCGCGAGATTCTCCGATAAGTTCGGCTCCAGGCCCTTCAGCGGTTTGAGGATGGTTACGCCCGGTAAGTCTTCGCCCGCCAAGGGCGTTACTCGGCCCCGCAGAGAAAAAAACCGCCGCGCCCCAAAGTACGAGGCCAGATAGTACCAGCAGGAAACAAGCAGCCCTGCCGCAATGACGATGTCCAGTCCAAGTGCGAGCCACGAAGTCATGAGGTTCCCCGCGCGTTGACCTGCTGGTCAACCTCGTTGGCAAAAAAATCCTGCACGATGCAGGCGACCCGAACCATGCGGCGTACTTACCTGAGGCCAACCTACCGGTCAACCAGCGACGGCCCGCGTCCCGGTGTTCTGTACCCCGGTGCATCCATCTACCCATACGTAGGGGCGAAAAATGTTTCGCCCCTACGCTGTGGGAGGATTTCGATTGCAGCTGCCCACGCAGGGGCGATTTCGTTCGGCCGGGTTTTTGTGCTCCTCACCGGCATCGTTGTGCCCCCTGCCGCACAGCGCGCGGAAGCCGCACGGGTAGCGTCCAGCGGATTCCGTGGCGACGGTGATGGGCCGGCGTGGGCAAGAAATCCGTAGCTCGGATTCGCGCCGAGGCGTGTCGGTGGACCAATAGGGGCAGGGACCTAGCTTGTCGAGCAGATGCAGAGTAAGGCTCCATCCTTGGAGCAGAGTCATGCAGGTGCGTGCGATGGTGCAAACGGGTCCGCGAGCATTGGAGCTGCGGACCTTCCCGCTGCCGGAGATCGACGAAGACAGTGGCCTCTTGCGCGTCGAGGCGTGCGGCATTTGCGGAAGCGATTACGAGCAGTACACGGGCACTTTGCCGGTGCGCTACCCGGTGATTCCCGGCCACGAGCCTGTGGGAGTGATCGAGCGGCTTGGTGCCCGAGCCGCGAAGCGGTGGGGAGTGCGCGAGGGAGACCGCGTTGCGGTGGAGGTGATCATTCCCTGCGGCCATTGCTGGCTCTGCCGCTCGGGGCGCTACTCGCTGTGTCGCGGACGCAACGGCGGACTGTATGGCTACTCCTACATTCCCATCGATCACCCGCCCGGGTTGTGGGGCGGGTATGCTGAGTATTTGTACCTGCACCCAGATGCCATCGTACACAAAATTTCGCCTGATCTGCCCGCGCATGTCGCGGTGCTGTTCAACCCTCTGGGGGCAGGATTCCGTTGGGCGGTGGAAGTGCCGCACACGGGACCTGGCGACACGGTGCTGATCCTCGGACCAGGTCAACGGGGCCTCGCCAGTGTGCTTGCAGCGCGCGCGGCGGGCGCGGATCGGATTATCGTGACGGGCTTGTCGCGCGATCGCCACAAGCTCGATTTGGCATTGCGCTTGGGCGCCGACCACGTGATCGATGTGGAACAAGAGGACGCGGCATCCAAGGTGTTCGAGTACACCGGAGGGCGCGGCGCCGATGTGGTCGTCGAGGTCACCGCGTTTTCCACGGCGCCCGTTGCCGAAGCGCTGCGCTATGCCGCCGTGGGTGGGCGCGTGGTGCTTGCTGGGGTCAAAGGTTTCAAGCCGGTGCCCGACTTCGTGAGTGATTGGGTCGTGGCCAAGGAACTGACCCTGTACGGCGTACTCGGCGTGACTTCGAAAGCCTATCGGAGTGCGATTCGGTTGATCGAGAGCCGTCGCGCCGAGGTGGAGTTGCTGCACACCCACAGTTTCCCGTTGGAGGAAGCAGAGCGGGCGTTGCGCGTTTTGGGCGGAGAGGTTCCAGGAGCTAGCAGCATTTGTTCTTGCATTGTGCCAGGCTCCTGACAGCCTGTTGAAGAGGCGGCTGCCAGAGGCACGCGGAGTTGCGCGGTAGGGGCGAAAAATGTTTCGCCCCTACCGCTTCGTGGAGGTCCCCCGCCTCGACTGCCCGTTCGACGCTTCAAGGCACACGCTTTCCGCGTCACAGACCCACTGGCAAGGCCCGCTTTTTGAACGGGTTCCTGGGGCTTAGCGATGCTGGGGATGGGTTTCGCGCGTCAGGCGGCTGTGAGGCGGCACCGATTCGACGATCCACAAGTTGCCGCCAATCACGGAGCCCTCGCCAATGACCGTATCGCCGCCGAGGATCGTGGCGCCCGAGTAAATGGTGACGTTGTCCTCGATGGTGGGATGTCGCTTGCGATTGCGCAGCAACACGCCATCGGCATCGCGAGGAACGCTTAGCGCTCCGAGAGTGACTCCCTGGTAGATCTTCACGTTGTTGCCGATCACGCAAGTTTCCCCGATCACCACACCCGTGCCATGGTCGATAAAAAAGCTGCGCCCAATGGTGGCCCCGGGATGAATGTCGATTCCAGTTTCGCTGTGGGCGTACTCGGAGAGAATGCGGGGAATCATCGGCACCTGTTCGCGGTAAAGTTCGTGGGCGATCCGGTGCGTCGTGATGGCCTGGATTGCCGGATAACTGAACACCACCTCTTCCACACTTTTCGCCGCTGGATCCCCGGAGAAGGCGGCAAGGACGTCGAGGTTCAGGAGTTCGCGCAACTCCGGAAGCTTGGCGAACAGGCGCAGCACGACCTGTTCTGCCCAGTTCGGGTCGCGCGGCACGGTTTCCCGAGAGCACATTTGTTCCCACGTTTGGGCGCGGCCAATTTGCTCGACGAGAATTTCGTACGCGGGATGCAAGTGCTCGCTGATGGCGTAGCGCAGGTTGCCTTGGTTCAGCGGACGGGTGCTGTAGAAGCCGATGTAAATGGCGTGCTTGAGGTGGTTCAGCGCGTCGATCACCGCGCGCCGGTTCGGTAAAGCGGCAGTTTCCAAGCTGTCGATTTCGTGGCTGCCATCGTAGCTGGCTGCCACGGCATCGATGATCCGTTCGAGTTGCTCGTACTGCGTAGGCCGGGTCGTTGGAAACGTCCGCGATTGACTCATCGTTCGATGAGCCCGACTAGCGAAAACCGGGAGCGAGTCAATGCAACCGCACTTGCGCCCGAAGCTGGAACATTGGCCACCGTTCCGTTTGGACGTCGTGCCACCGGCGGACAGCCGCCGTCGCGAGCAGGCGTCGTGCAGTGGCGTCTCGATCCCCCCGCGCACGCGGGAGTGGACGGCTGGCTCCTGGTCGCGTCGTTCGGGCGTGATCAGTAAGCGTCTTTGAGGGCCCGGACCTTGGCGAACACGGCAACCGGATCCGGTGGGATGGCGGGATCGACCCGCCGCACCGCCGCCAAGATTTCCGGGCTCTCGGGCCGGAGAAAAGGATTGGTGGCCTTTTCCTCGCCAATCGTGCTGGGGACCGTCGGCAGGCCGCGCCGTCGCAAGTCGAGAACCCGCTCGTATTTTGCCCGCAACGCTGGATTGCCCGGTTCGAGCTGCAAAGCAAATTCAAGATTTTTCTGGCTGTATTCGTGGCCGCAGTACACCAGCGTGTTTTCCGGCAGTCGCGCCAGCTTACCGAGCGACGCCATCATTGTTGCCGCATCGCCTTCGAACAATCGGCCACACCCGGCCACGAACAAGGTGTCGCCGGTAAACACCACGCCGGCGTCAGGAAAGTAGTACGCGACGTGCCCGGTGGTATGGGCCGGGATGTACAGCACACGGGCCCGCAGATTCCCCACGGGAATTTCGTCGCCTTCGCGCACTTCGTGGGTGGCGCCCGGGATCCGGTCGCGCTGCCCCGCGTATGCGTAAACCGCCACCTTGTGGACACGGAGGAAGTCCTCGTGCCCGCCCACGTGGTCGTAATGGTGGTGCGTCGGCAGCAGCGCGACGACCTCCACGTTGCGCCGCGCGATTTCTTCCAGCACGGGTGCGGCCTCGGCGCAGTCGATCACGGCCGCCTTTCGCGTGGCCGGATCGATCACCAGGTAAGCATAGTTATCGCGCAGTTGTGGGATGGGCACGACCTCGATTGGTTTCATGTGTCCTCCTCCGCTCCTTGGTTGCCGCTTCCCGCAGTGCGGCTGGCGAATTGCCGCTCCAGCTTGCGCAGTCGCTGCAAGGCTTCCGGCAAGTGGCGCAAGGAGGCAAACTCGCGGCGCCAGCGGTGAATCTCCACAGCGGGTGTTCCCCCGTAGACGGCCCCCGCGGGAACGTCGTTGTGCACGCCCGACTGTGCCGCCACTTGCGCTCCATCGCCGATGGAGAGGTGACCGGCGCTGCCGACTTGCCCACCCAAGCGCACGAAACGCCCCACTCGCGTGCTGCCGGAGAGCCCAGTTTGCGCGGCGATGGCCGAACCTTCGCCGATCGTGCAGCCGTGAGCCACCATCACCAAGTTGTCGAGTTTCACCCCTCGCTCCAAGCGGGTGGCGCCGATCGCTGCGCGATCGATGGTGGTATTGGCTCCGACCTCGACGTCGTCTTCCAAGATGACCGTGCCTGCTTGGGTAATGCGGCGCACAGTGCCGTCGGCTCGCAACACGAAGCCAAAGCCGTCGCCACCGATGACACACCCAGGTTGCAGGATCACGCGATGCCCGATGAGCACCCGCTCGCGCACCACCACGTGGCTGTGTGCATGGAAGTCGTCGCCCACACGCACCTCTGGGTACAGCACGACGTGCGCCTCCAAACGCGCGCGGGCACCAAGCACGACGCCCGGACCGATGACGCAGTAAGGCCCGATCTTCGCGTCGGGCCCGATCTGGGCGCTCGGGTGGATCACTGCCGTTGGATGCACGCCTTCCCAACCCGGTGGCGGGGTGAAAAACAGGTCGATCGCCCGCGCGAAGGTGTCGTAGGGATCCGGACTTCGCAACGAGGGCAACGCGATGTCCGGCTCCTGGTTCCCCAAGATGATGGCCGATGCTTTCGTGGTTGCGAGGAAGCGCCGGTATTTCGGATTCGCGAGAAAGGTCAAGTCGCCGGGTCCGGCTTCTTGAATCGGCATGATCCGCGAAATCTCGATGTCGCCCGGGCCGCGGAGTTCGCAACCCAAGCGGCGCGCAATCTCTTCGAGCTTCATCGTGGCTTTCCTCGCGGTGGCACGGCACCATAGCCCGACCGCACCACGACGCAACGTAGGCGCGGAGGGATGACATCGGCGACTGCCAAACCTCGCCTGGCAACGTTGGCGCGCCGCGCGGCTACACGAGGGAAGGGTCGGGGCACGGCACTGCCGTGCCCGTACACCACCGGAAACGCGCGTGGTGCATACGAACGTGCGCCGGCGACACGTTACCACAACATGGACCCTACCGGCAGGCGATGTAGGGGCGACCCAGTGGGTCGCCCGTTGGCGGCGCACGCGGGGCGCGTACGTTGGGTGATCTGGGGCCGCGGTGTGCAACGGCATTAAGGCACGGAACCGCTGTGCCGGTACATGCCGCCGTGTGCAGTTCTGGGGCGGTCCGCGAACCGCCCCGGCAAAATCGTTCGAACCCGGGCTGGCCACTCCCCGCGCATGGCTGGAACGGTTGTTTGCGTTGCCGCCCTAGGATCAGTGTGTTAACACGCGCTGCCTCATGAAACTCGAACCGGACTTCGACAAGCGGGGCGGTTTGGTGGTTGCCATCGCGCAAGATGCGGAGAGCGGCGAAGTACTCATGGTCGCGTACATGAACCGCACGGCGTGGGAGACCACTTTGGCCACAGGTAAGGCGTGTTATTGGAGTACGTCCCGAAACCAACTGTGGGTGAAGGGGGAGTCCTCCGGACACGTACAAGAGGTCAAGGAAATCCGCATCGATTGCGATGCGGACGCAGTCCTTCTCAAGGTCCACCAGCGCGGGGGCGCAGCCTGTCACGAGGGCTACCCGAGTTGCTTCTTTCGCAAGCGGGTGAACGATCACTGGGAGATCGTTCAAGAACGGGTTGTGGATCCCAAAGCGGTGTATGGCCCGCAACCAAAATGAGGTCCTGTAGGAGCGAGCGACCGTGAGCGAAGCACAAACACCTCGACTGAAACTGGGAATCCCAAAGGGCAGCTTGCAAGACGCCACCGTGGAACTGTTTCGCCGAGCGGGCTGGAAGATCACCGTGTCGGAGCGCAGTTACTTTCCCACGATCGATGATGCCACGATCCGCTGCTCCCTCGTGCGAGCGCAAGAAATGGCGCGATATGTCGAAGACGGCACCCTGGATGCCGGGATCACTGGGGTAGATTGGATCCGCGAGAACGACGCGCGCGTACGCACGGTGTGCGACCTGGTGTACTCGAAGTCGAGTTTTCGGCCGACGCGCTGGGTGTTAGTGGTGCCGGAAGACTCGCCGGTACAGCGGCCGGAGGATCTCAAAGGCAAACGGGTGGCCACGGAGTTGGTGAACTTCACGCGCCGGTATTTTGCGGAGCGGAACATCCCGGTGGAGGTGGAGTTTTCCTGGGGAGCGACCGAAGCGAAAGCTGCGGATGGCCTCGTAGACGCGATTGTCGAGGTCACGGAAACGGGCAGCACCATTCGCGCGAACCGGCTGCGGATTGTGTGCGAGCTCTTCCAGTCCAACCCCCAACTGATTGCCAACGAGCGTGCGTGGTCCGACCCGTGGAAGCGCAGCAAGATCGAGCAAATTGCCATGCTCCTGCAAGGAGCGTTGGAAGCCGAGGGCAAGGTGGGAATCAAAATGAACGTGCCGAAGGAGCGGCTGGACGCCGTTGTCGCCCTGATTCCCAGCCTCACCGCGCCCACCATTTCGCCCTTGTTCCAGAGCGGCAAGCTGGCTGGCAAGGAATGGTTCGCAGTGGAAAGCGTGATCCCGGAAGCAGAGGTGCGGGAATTGATCCCTCGCTTGATTGCCGAGGGAGCCACGGGCATCATCGAGTATCCGTTGAACAAAATCGTGGGGTGAGACCCATGCTGCCGCGAACGCGTCGATATGCGACCTTGCTTCGCTGCCTGACTGTGGCTTGCGTGCTGTCCGTTGGCGCTCTCGGATGTCAAGGAGACACCGAAGCGCGCGCCCGAGAGGCGGCGGAGAAAATCAAGGCATCGATTCCTGACGTCCAGGCCCTGGCCCTGGCGCAGAAAGTTTCCGAGGAAGAGGTGCGGGAAGCACAGCAAGCCTTGCAGGTGGTGAAAGAATACATGGGCGAAGTGAACGGGAAGCTCGACGCAGTTACAGTGAACGCCATCCAAGCGTTCCAGCGCTCTCGCGGACTACGCGACGACGGCATCCTGAACGAGCGCACGAAACGCGAGCTACGAAAAGTTTTGGCGGCCGCAGACACCCAGGAGGGTGCCAAGAACTAAGCGGCGACGCACGGCGGTGCCGTGCCCTGGTGCCGTCGTGCACGACGTTCCCACGGAACCCGACGGGCTTGCGCCGCGTGGGGCGCACCTTCAGGCGACCCACCGGGTCGCCCTTACATCCTCATTGGCAGCAGGTCCTGCTTGCTTGGTTGAATTGCCTTGATAAGGGCCGCGGAAATGCCAACTCGACAGACCGATGGCCCGGGGCCAACGCATGTCCGCTACATCGTGGTGGCGCTTGCGCTTGCGGTAATGGCGGTAGCGTACCTCGACCGTGTGTGTATCGCGGTTGCTGCGCCGCACATCCGCGCGGACCTCGGTTTTAGCGACACCGAGCTCGGCTATGTCTTCAGTGCGTTTACGGTCGCCTACGCGCTGTTCGAAATCCCCGGGGGATGGCTTGCGGATCGATTTGGTGCCCGGTTGATGTTGACCCGAATCGTGGTGTGGTGGTCGGCGATGACCATGCTCACGGGGGCTGCGAACGGCTTGGCCTCGATGGTGGCTGTGCGTTTTTTGTTCGGGATGGGCGAAGCAGGGCTTTTGCCGACACTCGCCCGAGCGTTTCGACGCTGGCTCCCTCCAGTGGAAGCGGGCCGTGCCTTTGGGCTCACGGTCATGGCGGGCGCGGTGGCCGGCGCGCTCACCCAACCGCTCGCCGCAGGTTTGGTGCAACTCGTGGGTTGGCGCGGCTCGTTCGTGGTGTTTGGCGCTGTGGGGCTTGTTTGGGTTGGGGTTTGGCTACGCTCGTTTTACGAGGAGCCGCGGCTGCATCCCCGGATCAACGCAGCTGAGTTGGCCTGGATCGGCGCCGGCGACGATGCCGGAACGTCGCACTCGCTGGCCTGGCGCGCCCTATGGCACCGGCAGGTCGCGGCCCTGTGCGCCATGTACTTCTTCGTTATTTACGGCTGGTACTTCTTTTTGACCTGGCTGCCGACCTATCTCATGGTCGAGCGTGGATTTGCCTTGTTGCAAGCCGGTTGGCTCGCAGCCTTACCGTTGGTCGCCATTGCCGTCGGTGTCGCCGCGGGCGGGTGGGCGAGCGATTGGGCTGCGCGCCAATGGGGCGAGTCGTCGGGCCGCCGCGTGCCCGCATTGCTGGGGTTACCCGTGGCCGCAGCGTGCACGGCTGCCGGCTTTGCTCACCCCCATCCTTGGGTCGCTACGTTGCTGTTGAGCGCTGCGGCTGGTTGCGCGGCGCTGTCCGTTGCCCCGGCGTGGGCGGTTTGCTCTGCGATCGGTGGTCGCCACGCGGGCACGGTCACCGGCGCGATGAACATGTTCGGCAACTTAGGCGGCGCGTTGAACGGAGTCGTCGTCGGATGGAGTCGCGACGCCTTCGGCTCTTGGGCGCTGCCGCTGCTCTCGATGGCGGCCGCCTACGGCGCGGCTGCGATTCTCTGGACAGTGATCCGTGCGCCAGCGAAGCGAGCGTAGTCCGGCTTTATTGGCCGTGGGCGCAGGAGCAACGCGTTCCTACGCGACGTAGCCCTCGTTGCTTCGTACGACGAGCGGACGCGTAGGCCGGGCATCTCGGCGGCTTGCAAGCGAAGGCAGATGCGCGAGGACAGCGACGCTGGTACGCGTGAGCATCGCGGGTGCTCCGGAGATCCTGCACCGCGCGCCTGGCAAGCTCGACCTTCCGCAGCGCCGCAAGGCTGGACTGACCCTGCATGCCGGCGCGGACAGTCACCGTGGGCTTTCCCGTGTGCCCGCAGGTTCCGGGATGGGCACAAAGCTCTCGGGCGCCGCGGTGGCAGCGACGGGCAAGGCCGAAGTTACGGCTCGTCCGCTTCCCGTTGAAGGAGTTCGTACCCGCTTGCTTGTCCGCGCTGTACGAGCAGCAAGACGGAGTCGCCCGCGCTGGCCAGCGCCCGCTCGCACGCGGCTGCGGAATTGACGGGCGTGCGGTCGACCTGTCGGATCACATCGCCAACTTGCAAGCCACTGCGGTCGGCCGGGCTGCCAGGAAGAATCTCCCGAATGAAGGCGCCACGCACGCCGCGGGGAATACGAAAGCGCGAAGCCAACTGCGGTGTGAGATCCGTGAGCACGAGCCCCCAGGTGCGAGCCGCCGAACGGCTGGTCTCCTGGATGGTTTCTTCTGGCGACTCGCCAATGGTGACTTGCAGCGAGCGCTCCTTGCCGTCGCGCAGCAACAACACTGAAACGGTACGCCCAACTGGAAGCTCGGCAATGCGGGCCGACAATTGCCGGCTTTCTTCGATGGGCACTCCATTGAATTCCACGATCACGTCGCCACGGCGAATGCCGGCGCGAGCGGCGGGACTTCCTGGTTCCACTTCCACGACCAGGGCTCCGCGCGGACGGTCAAGCCCGAACGACTCGGTCATGTCCGACGTGACATCTTGAATCGATACGCCCAGCCAGCCGCGAATGACTCGCCCGTGTTCCCGTAGCTCGTCGATGACTTTTTTGGCGAGGTTGATCGGAATTGCGAAGCCGATCCCGATGCTTCCGCCACTGCGGCTGAAAATGGCCGAGTTGATGCCCACGACTTCTCCGCGTAGGTTCAGCAAAGGCCCCCCGGAATTGCCGGGATTGATGGAGGCATCGGTCTGGATGAAGTCGTCGTAGGGTCCAGCGCCGATGACACGGTCCTTTGCGCTCACGATGCCAGCCGTGACGGTAGAAGCCAGCCCAAAGGGATTCCCCACCGCAACGACCCAGTCGCCGACTTCCAAAGCGTCCGAATCCCCCAGCTTGGCCACCGGCAGCGGACTCTTTGGACGGATCTTGAGCAGTGCAATGTCCGTTTTCTGGTCCACGCCGACAACGCGGGCCTCGTACTCCTCTCGAGTCGACAAGCGCACGCGGATTTGCTGGGCCAACGCAATCACGTGCGCGTTCGTGACCACGTATCCGTCGCTCGAGATGATAAAACCCGAGCCCAGGCTTTGTTGGCGCTGTGCCCGGTAAGGAAGGCCGGGACCAAAGAACTGCCGGAAGAAATCTTCCACTGGATCGCCGGTGGACCCGGGAACACGCACCACACGGGTAGAAAAAATGTTGACCACTACGGGACGTGCCGCCTTTGCCACGGAAGCAAAACTTTCCGGCACGGAAGCGATGCCACGCGTGGGGCGGGGAGACACCGCGGCAATTACGACCGCGAGCGGGAGGGCGAACGTGAGTGCGAAGGAACGTGTACGCATGACCAGGAATTGGCGCGCTTGGCTAGCAGCGTGTGGGCGCATATTCTAGCGGCCGGGTTGCTCGGTGGCCGAGGTGGAATGGAATTCAATCGCTTCATGCGTACGCCGAAACACGGGACCGCTCCAAAAGGCTCGATCGGCACGTTTCTCTTGCTGATTGCTGCAGCTCTGGGCCTGATGGTGGTTGCCATCCTCGCAGCCGCTCTCGCGGGGCGAGGGTGGCTCGATCGTCGGCTTTCCGAGGCACTGTTGCACGAGCTTAGCTTGGCCACCGGAGAACGTTGCGCTGCCGAGCCCATTTCCGTCGGGCTCCGAGGGCAACTTTCCGTGCGGCAACTCCGGTGTGGAGATGCCCTCACGTCGGAGAGTGCCGACGCGGGCATCGATTGGTGGGCAACGATCCGAGCCTTGGAGCCACAATTGTGGCTGCGGGTGCGAGGGGCTGTTGTCGACCTGAGCGCACTGGCGGCGCCGCGCAAGGGGGAGCCTGCCAAGGAAAAGGCACCAATTGCAGTGCCCGCACCGTTGCGGAGCATCCGCCTTGCCGTCGAATGCGAGACGGTACGGCTGCGTTTGGCCTATGGGCATTACCCAGCCGATTTATCGCTTGGCGACGTGACTCTCGACACGCACGTCGCCTTTGGGAATCCCGTTCGGGTGCGCGCGCGCGTTACCGCCAACCAGGTTCGCTGGAAGCGCGGGGGGCACGATGTGGCCCTCGACTCCATTGGGGCGCAGTTGAACTGGGATGAAGGTCAACCGCTCCACCTCGTGGAGGCGCGGCTCCTCGGGCCGAGCGCCGACCTTTGGTTCCGAAGCAAAGAAGCGGGGCAAGGGCGCGTGCAAGGAGTACTGGAGGCGAGAGTGCTTGCGGCGTTCGTGGAGGATGTTCCACCGATTGGCGGGCGGCTTCGGGTGGTCGGATCGCTGCTCGGAAGTCTCGACGATCCCACGGTGGATTTGCTGCTGCGACTGGACGACGGGGTGTGGAACCGCCTAACGAATGCCCGTTTGCGGGCACGGTTTGTCCGCCGCGGAACGGCGCTCGGGTTTTCGTCCGTCCGCCTTCACCATGCTGCTGGGTTTGTTGCTGGCGACGTGGGGTTCGATCTGGACAAGCCTGCCAAACTCCGAGTTGACGGGAGTGCCGCGCTCCGGGAGCCTGTAGAAGTGCTGCGGATCCTCGGGATCGAGACCCCACCACGCCAGCTCGATCGCGTTGCTGGTCACTTCGAACTTGGCGGAGTGCTGGAGCCCCTGGCGCTCGAGTGGACGGCAAATGGACGGGTTGCCGTGCAGCTCGTGGCGGAGGCAGGAGCGGCTGCTCTCCCGCTCGACTGGACCGCGAAGGGCAAATTTACCGAGCACGACGGCGAGGTGGTTGGGAGCGCACGATCGCGGGACACCATCCATGCGCAGGTGGAACACCGCTGGAGCAAGTCCCGCTTCGGCGGCACCGCGGAGGTGGAGGTCACGGACCTGCGCGGCATCGCTGCGTATGTCGGACAGGCTGTACGGCAGCTTGGACTGTCCGGGGCGGCGCGTGCTGCCTCTCAGTGGAGCAACCATCCCCGGGAGGAACTCTGCGTGTCTGCCAATGCGCGGGAAATTACGGTGCTGGGCGACGCATTGCGCGACTTCGAGTGTACGGCAACGTTGCAAGGTGCGACGCAGTGGGAGATCGGGCCTTGCCGCGGCCGCGACCGCACGGGTGGTGCGGTCGGAATCGAAGGCACGTGGAATCTAGCGGACGAAAACCGACGGCGGTGGAAAGTCGAGGCCGAGCAAGTGTCCGCGGAAGTGCTGGCGGGTGTTGCCGCGGCAGCTACGGGCGTGGTGCTCCCGATTTCCCGGGGGCGAGTGAACGGTTCGGTAGAGTTCCGCGGGGCACCGGCCAGTGGCATGGTCGCCAACGTCGAAGTGCGGCAGTTCCGCTTGTATCGCGAGCCGATTTCCTTGCTGCGAATCGAGCTGGCGAACGAGCGCGGGCACTGGCAACTGGCGTCGGAGCTTGCACGGCGCGACGGGGCGGAGCGGCTGACGCTGCGCGCCCGCGGCCAGGGTGAGCGCATCGAGGAAGCAGTACTCAGGGGCGACCCAATTGCGTTAAGTGGTATCGTTGGCTTGGGGCAGCATGGCGCACAAGGGAATGTGGAAGTCTCCGGCGAGTGGTCGGGGCCGCTTTGGTCGCCCCTTGGGGACCTGCGGGTGACCGGTCGTGCCCTCCGTTTTCGTGATTTGCAGGTGGGCGACGCCGAGCTGCAGGTCGCCTTCCAGCGTGAGGTGTGGCAGGGCCGCCTGGAAAGCTTCGGGGGTCGGCTTCAAGCGACTGTAGAGGTGCTGCCACGGAGTCCGTATCCGTTCGAGGTCCGGTTGAGTGTTGCCGATCTCACGGTCGAGCCAAGCAACGGCCAAAGGTTTCAGGTGAACGTAACCGCCCGATCGGAAGCAAGCGGCCGATTGTGGCCTTGGCAGCTGCAACGTGCCGACGTGTGGGCGGAACGTCTTGTGGTCGTGCGCGATCCCTACCAGTTAGCGGCCGCAACTCCGGTGCACGCGAGTTTCGACGGCGTGCGGTTCCAGTTAGAGCCGGTCGAGCTCGTGAGCGCTGGTTCGCGCGTGCGCGTCGCCGGAGGTGGCAGCGTGTCCGGCAATTGGAACTTCGCGCTCGATGGATCCTTGGACCTCAAGTTGTTCGAACTCCTCGGACCGCCCTTGTTGGAGGTGGATGGGGTGGCCAACGTGGGTGCACGAGTTTCGCGGGACGAGAGCGGTGGTTGGCACGGAGAGGGAAGCGTGGTCTGGAGCAATGGCACGCTCGAGATCGAGGGACTGCCACCGTTGGCGAATGTGAACTTCACGGCCAAGCTCGTGAACGAGGAACTGCGAGACGCTGTGTTGAGCGCCGAAGCCGGCGGTGGGCGCCTGCGTTTGTCGGGCAGCGCACACGCTTTGCACGGCCCGGCCTTGGAGTGGCACCTGGAGGAAGTTGCTGCAATGTGGGTCGAGGATGTAGAGGCGCGAGTGTCCGGGCAGGGGACGATTAGTGGACCATGGGACAACGTGGTCGTAGCCGGCGACATCCGAGTCGAGAATGCCGTCTACGATCGCAACCTGGCTCTGGGTGACCTACTTCGCTGGCTTCAGGAACGCTTGTTTGCGCCTCGGCAAGTCGTGGAGCGGAGGGGACGGTCTCCCGTGGCGCTGAACCTCCAGATTTACTCGCCTGGCAACGTGTACGTGGATAACAACATTGCCAAGGTGGAGTTTTGGCTGGACTTGTGGGTGCGGGGCAACGCGGCGGACCCACTTGTTGGAGGCCGCATTGGAGTGCTGGACGGGGAAGTCAACGTACAGGGAAGGACGTTTACCGTTACTGGTGGTGCAATCGAATTTCGCGATCCGGCGTCGCGCACGCCCTGGCTCCAGTTGAGCGCCGAAACGCGCATTCGCTCCGCACAGGGCGAGTACCAAATCGGGGTGCTCGTAACCGGCCAAGCCGACCGCCCACGCATACAGTTTTCTGCCGACGACCCTTCGCTGGCACCCGACGACATCGTCAGCTTGATTGCCATCGGGCGCACCCGGTCGGCTGTGGGATCTGGCGGATTTTCTCCGGCTGGTGCTGCCCTCGCTTTGCTGCCGAAGCGCGAGGCCGAAGAGCGAATTCAACGCTGGCTGGCGGTGGACCGTTTCGAAGTATCGGCAACGCAAGCGCGCGACACCGGGGCGGTGGAGCCTCGGGTGACCATCGGCAAAGAGCTGAGCGAACGGCTGTACGCTTCGGTTTGGACCAGTGTCGGTGCGCAAAGCCGGCAAGCCGTACAATTGGAGTACCGATTGACGCGCCGCGTCTCCCTTCTTGGCACGTGGGAGAGCGGCACAGCCGAAACCGCCGGAGCATTCGGCGGGGACGTCAAATTCCGGATGGAATTTTTACGTGCGCCGTTTTCCCTGTTATGCCCGTGAGCGCTAACAGCGAGGGCCGATCGTGACGTGGAGGATGCTGCTCTTGCTGTGGCTTTTGCTCGGCTGCGTGTGTCCGCACGTTGCCGTGCGACCTGCGGAGGCGGAAGCGGAAGCCGCGAAGGTGCCGCAGCCAGTAGTTGCCCTCGAAGTGATTGGCGAAGCGCCGTGGCAGCGCGGGGAGGTCGCCGCCTTGCTCGAGTCCGAACTCGCACGGGGCTGGACCCCCGAGAGCGCCGCTCGTTGGCGCTCGCTCGTGCTGGAAACGCGGCGCTTCCGCAAGGTGGATGTGGGCGCCGACCCAGTGCCCGGGGGCGTGCGCATTGTCGTTCGCCTCGAGCGCAAGCCGCTGCTGCGTCGGGCGATGTTCCATGGACACGCGCAGCTCGCTCTGCGTCAACTGGAGCGTGCGGCGCGTTTGCCCGTGGCTGCACCGGTCGATGCCGAGATGCTTGCTGCAGCCGAACAGCGGCTTGTGAACCTCTATCGCGAAGAGGGGTTCCCCGACGCACAAGTGCGGCTGGAAGCGGTGCAAGTGGACGAAGACGAAGCCGACGTTCTCGTGCGGATCGCCGAAGGCGAGCCGCGGGTGGTGCGCCGCGTGGAGTGGAGCGGACTCGACGAGCGACAAAGACAAATCCTGGAGCGGCGTTTCGAGATGCGTTTGGGCCAGCGTTGGACGTCAACGTTGCAAAAGCAAACGCAGCGGCGGGCTCTGCGCCAGGTGCGGGCCCTGGGCTATCTGGAGGCCCGCGTCGATGTGGCGCTCGAACCAGGTGGCGTGGTGCACCTGCAAGTGCGGCCAGGGCCGCGTTGCGAGGTGGTGTTTCGTGGCAATCGCAGCTTGTCGGCGAAGGCACTCTTGGCCCTTGCGCGGATCGAGGACCGCTTGCTCATAACCGACGCTACTTGGCGACAGCTCGCGCGGGCGATCGAGGAGGAATACCAGCGCAAGGGTCATGCTCTTGTGCGTGTGCGACCAGAAATCGAGCGGCCCGAACCTGGGGCGAAGCGTGTGACGTTTCACATCGACGAAGGTCCCGAGTTTCGCGTCCGCCGCGTCGACTTCGAAGGTCGGCGGGGTGTATCCGCCAAGCGACTCCGGCAGGTGATGGTCACGGGCCCGCCTTCGTGGATGCCTTGGCGCCGCGGTTACTTCGTGCAGGCGGAGTTCGAGGAGGACCTTCGTCGCCTGTGGTTCCGGTACCGCGAGTTCGGTTACGTCGATGCCGAGATCACGGATTACCGCATCGAGGTCGATCGGGAGCGGCGCCGGATCGATGTGACGATTGTCGTGGACGAAGGGCGGCCGGCGTACATCAGCGCCGTCGAGTTCTCCGGGATTCCCGGAAGCGATCGTCCTCCGGAGCTCGAAGGAGTTTTCGTGCAAGCACCCCTGAACCCGATTGCGCTCGAGCGCGCAAGCGCCAGCTTGGCAGCTTGGCTCCGGGATCGAGGATACCGTGACGCCGAGGTCACCGCCGATTGGCACGTTGTTGCGGAAGAGTCCGAGCGGAGACTCGCACGTGTGGAGTTTCGCGTGAACCCAGGCCCGTTGTACCGCATTGCGGCAGTGCAAGTGCAGGGAAACCTCCAGTTGCCCTCGCCATTTGTGCAGCGGGAAACCCGCTTGCGTCCTGGGTTGCCGCTTGCTCCGCAGAGCCTGGCCGATGCGCAACACCGCTTGTATCAGTCGGGGTTGTTCCGTGCCGCGGATGTGGACGCATCTTCGGTCCGGGGCGAGCGGTCTCCTGAAGGAGACGCACAGGCCACGGTTGTGGTGCGCGTGGAGGAGCGAGCGCCGATCACCGTGGGCTTCGGTGGCGGGTACAATACGCGCGACGGGTTTCGCGCCTTTGGCGAACTCGCGCACATCAACGTCGCGCACCGCGGGGAACGGCTGAGTGTTCGCGGCGATGTTGCGCTCGACCCGGCTCAAAAACTGGGGCCAAACGAGTATATCCTCGACGTCGGCTATCGAGATCCGCAGTGGCTCGATACTGGCTGGTCTTTGCGCGCGAATGCCATCGGGCAACGAGCGACCCGCACCATCGACCAGTTCAGCATCGAGCGCGTGGCGTTCGTTCCGGCGCTGGAGCGGCGCTGGCTCCCGAGCCTGCTCACAGGCGTGGAGTTTCAACTAGAACAAGCGCGCATTTTCGACCTTCGGCCCGACGCTCGTGCGTTCAATCCCAGCGACGAGGGTCAGCTCACGACGGGTAGTGTCGGACCATTTGTCGTGTACGAAGGGCGCGACGATCCGTTCATGCCGCGACGCGGCGTGTTCGAGTCGTGGCGCCTGCGGCTTGCACCTGGATTTCTCTTGTCCGACGAGCCGTTTGCCAAATTGCAATGGCATCATAGCCAGTACGTGCCGCTAGGCGAATCGCTCACCTTCCTGTACGGCATTCGCGGCGGTTGGGCGCGGACGTTTTCCGGCCGTACGGTGCCCATTCGCGAGCGCTTCTTCCTCGGGGGGCGCTCGACGGTGCGCGGTTTCTCGGAAAACAGTATCGGTCCGCTGGGAGCACCGATCGTGGACCCCTTGGGAAACCGGGTGTTTCCTGGAGGGAATCCTCTCGGGGGCGATCTATCGCTCAACGTGAACACGGAGCTGCGCTTCCCGTTAGTGTTGGGCGCAGTGTGTGCTGCGTTCGTCGACGGCGGCGGGGTCTACTTGCAGGAGCGAAGCGTCTCCGTGCGCGATTTTCGCCGCTCTGCCGGCTTGGGCCTTTTGTACGAGACGCCCATCGGTCCGCTGGCCCTGCATTACGGGGTAAAACTCGACCGTCGCCGAGGCGAGTCTTTTGGCGCTGTGCACTTCACCATCGGTACCTTGTTCTAGGGTGCTGACCCGCGTTCCCCTCAGTGAGGCTCGCCGCGCTTGCGGATCGGGCCTTCGATGCGGATTTTCCGCAGCCGGCGGCCGTCCAGAACGACGACGGTCATTTTGAACGGCCCCTCCACGATCGCCTCGCCCCCTTTAGGGAAGCGTTTCAACCGGGCGAGGACAAAACCTGCCACGGTTCGATAATCAGGCGTGCTGTGGAACGGGAGCTCGTAGCGCTCGGTGAGCTCGTCCAACGACAACGACCCGTGCACCAGCAGCGACCCGTCGGGCATTTCTTGAATGGGTTGCTCTTCGTCTGTGTCGAACTCGTCGCGGATTTCTCCCACGATTTCCTCGAGCAAATCCTCGATGGTCACGAGCCCGACCACCGTGCCGAACTCGTTGACGACGATCGCCATGTGCACGCGACGAGCTTGCAGCTCCCGCAGCAGATCGCTGATTTGCATGGAATCGGGCACGAACAGGGCCGGGTGAGCCAACTGACGCAGCGACGCAGGCGAAGGTTTATCCAATTCACGTAAGATGTCTTTCAAATGCACGACGCCAAAGATGTGGTCCAGGTCTCCTTCGTACACGGGCATGCGCGAGAAGCCGGTTTCCACCAGTCGCCGCAGTGCCTCCGAAAGGGGAGTGCTGTCGGCAAGCGCGTGGATTTCGGAGCGCGGAACCATGACCTCGCGCACCGAGGTATCGGTGAATTCGAACACGCTATGGATGAGTTGGCGTTCTGCCTCGTCGAAGATCCCGTGTCGCGCGCCTTCTCGCACGATGTGCTTCACTTCCTCTTCGGAAATGAAGACTTCGGCGGTGCGCGCCGGCACGCCAAACAGTTTGAGCAACGTGTCGGTCGAAAGCGTGAGCAGGCGGACGAGTGGGCCCGCGACAACCGAGATCCAGCGAATCACGCGCGCGGTGAGGAAGGCAAAGCGCTCAGGGTTGCGCAGCGCGAGCGACTTCGGCAGCAGCTCGCCCACCACGAGAGACAAGTAAGAGATTGCCGCGACCATCGTGAACAGCGCGATGCTCGAGGCCCACGGCACGAGGCTGTAAGGCAGCCATCGTTCCAAAACGCGCGCTAGTTCTGTGGCCGCCAGCGCACCACCGAGCACGGATGCCATCGAACCGACAACGGTGACACCGACCTGAACGGTGGCCAAAAAATGGCTGGGGTTTTGTTTGAGGTCCAGAACCAGCTTGCTTTTTGGATGGCCCTCTTTCAGCAGCTGGAGTAGGCGGCTCTCGCGTAACGTGACGATCGCAAGCTCGGCGGCGGCAAAAAAGCCGTTCGCCAGGATGAGCAAAAAGATGCCGAGCAGGGGCCAGAGGAGATCGGATTCTGTCATCGTTGCCTGGCGTCCATGACGCACAACTAGCCGTGCACGGCAAGTCACTCGGCTTGGCCAGCCCGATTCATCGCGGGTCTCGCCCCTTGTTCCACGTACTTGCGAAAGAAGCGGGTCAGGGGCTTTCCGGCCACGGTCTCTGCGGCACGCTGGAACGCATTGGAATCGACTCGATGTGGTTGCTTCGCGAGCAAGCGCACCACATCGTCCAGGCGAGCCTTGCCCGCTGTCAGGCGTTGGATGCGCTGATCGAGCGCGTACAGCACCAGGGGCGCGGTATTGTTGGTGGCGGCGTTGTCTTTCTGCGTGCGCAAATCGACGTCCCAGCGACCGTAGCGCTCGAAAAACCGCAGTCCTTTGGAAAAGGTTCGTTCGTCGAGCAACCCAGCCCGCCTTTGCAATTCCAAGGAGTAGTACTCTGCTAGCCCTTCTACGATCCAGTCGGCGTCCGCCGCCGGCTTGAAGGGTTGCAACACGTGAAACAGTTCGTGCAAGTAAGGCGAGGTTTTGTCGACGTCGCGCAGCGGCCGCTGCGCATGGATAAAGAACGAACTTTCGCCGCTGATGCCCCCGTGCCACATGGGATCCGGTGCGCGCACGATGAGGATGCGCGAGCCGCGGTAGCCGAGGAGGCGGTGCAACAAGGGGAACGTTGGTTCCAAAAAGTTGAAGATCTCCTCAGCGTTGGTTTCGGTTCCGGAGGTCTGCACGATTTCGAACCGCACGCTCGCGATTTCGCGCGCTTCCGTTTGCAAGCTCCCGCAGGCAAACCAACCACGAGGTGTACGGAAGGGGCGAGGACCTTCGATTTCGAAGAGGTTTTCACCGCGGCTTGGATAGATGGTGGCACAGCGCCAACCGCGTGGAACTTGAAACGCGAGCGTCGCTCGCGTGTTTGGGTGGTCAGAGGGCGCCAGGTGTCCGTCGGGAGAGCGGTACCACACTCCGACCAGTGGGAACAGTTGCCGCGCGCGCGACACCATCCACCGTGGGCCGGCATAGCTGTCGAATCGCTCCTGTTTGCCGCGAACGGAATTCACGGCCACTCGGTAGGTCAAGTGCGCATACGGCTTCGCGGGATGCCAAACGTAGACAGAACCGTCCTTGGTCAAAGTTCCCGACGACTGAAGATCGGTTGGTTGAACCGAACGGAAGCGCAAAGTGATGCGCTCGATTTCTTCAGCGCCGGCGAGTTCCCAGCGCACCATCGCCGTGGGAGGGCTGCGATCCTCCAGAGAGACCACGTAACGAACGCCAAACTGCTGTGGCGCAGCGGGGGCCGCAAACAGGAACAGCATCGCCGCAATGGCGGCGGTGCGGCCCAAGGTGGAGGGAGCGCATCTCAGGATCCCAGGTTGCATGTTTGGAGGGCTACCGTGTGTCCCCTTGAACAACCGCCACCTCCGCAGTTCGCACGAGCTCCTCGATGTACGCAACGACGGAAGGGTCGTCCCATTCCAACGGGCCAATGACATGGCGCACGACCAAACCGGCATGGTCGATCAGAAAGGTTTCCGGGTAGCCGGTCACCCCGTAGCGTGCGGGTAACGTTCCTTGGGGGTCGAGAGCGACAGCAAAGGTAAGCCCTAGTTCGGACAGAAAGCGGCGAACAGGCTCCGCGCTCGTGTCTTCGTTGACCGCGATCATCACGAACGGCCGCTGGGCAAAGCGCTGGTGGAGGCGTTGCATGGAGGGCATTTCTTCGCGGCACGGCGGGCACCAAGTAGCCCAGAAGTTCAGGAACACCACTTTGCCGCGGTAGTCGGAGAGGGCGATTGTTTGTCCGTCGAGCGTCGGCAATCGAAAACCCGGGGCAGGGAATCCTGCACGCTCCCGTTGCTGCGTTTGCAGCAGCACCACGAGGCCGAGCAGCAAAAGCCCCCCGAGAATCATGGGCAACGCGGCGCGCCTCATGAACGTTCGCTGGCGATTGCAGAGCCGCGTAGCCGCGGCAGGGCGAGAGCAGCGCTCCCGATGGCGACGAGCAAGAGGCTAATCCACTGGGCCTGGGTAAACCCGAACCACCAAGGGGGGTTGATCCGCACGAACTCCACGAGAAAACGGGCAGTCCCGGCGAGCACAAAATACAGCCAAAGAAGCGAGCCCGCTGGCCGGGGGCGCGTGCGGGTTGTCCACAAGTACAAAAAGATGGCAAAGTACGCCCCGGCTTCGTACAGCGGGGTAGGGTGCACCACCACTCCCGGTGGGTGGGGCCAGCCAACGATGGCATTCGGATAGGCCATGCCCCAAGGCAAGGTGGTTACCTTGCCCCAGTCGCCATCTCCTGCGAGCTGACAGCCGATCCGGCCAATGGCATGCCCGACGGCGAGCGATGGTGCTGCCGCGTCGACAACCGTGAGCCACGGCACTCCTGCCCGGCGCACGCAAAGGTACGCTGCCAGCATGCCGCCAAAGAGCCCTCCGTACCAAACGAAGCCAGAACCGCTGAGCAACGTTGCAACTGGATGGGCGAGAAACTCCCCGGGATCTTCGAGGATCAAAAACAGCCGCGCTCCGATGAGTCCGCCCACTGCAGCCCACAGCACGAGCGAAGACCCAAGCTGGGGATCGTACCCTTTGCGCCCGAGCTCGCGGCTGGTGAGCCAACCACCCACCAGGAAAGCAAGGGCCATCATCAGGCCAAACGAGTAAATCGTAATCGGGCCGAATTGGAAAAGGATGGGATACATGTGGCACGTTGCTTAGCGGCAGCTGCGGCTTGGCTCTAGCCGCTTCGAGCAGGCGCGGCGTTCGGCCCGAAACCGTGCCGCAGAACGGCCAAACCCCGGTGGTTGACAGCCTCACAGGGGCCTTTTATCGAAACCTGCCGGGTGCTTGGCGTATGCGGATGATTCTTCCCCCATTGCGGGAGCGACGCATCATTCAGCGATCGTTGGAATCCTTTTTTCGCACGCACAAGGAGGCAGAATTTCGCCGCGCCATCCGAATGGTGAGCCGCTTTTACCACCTGCGAACTCCGAAGGTCGAATGGTTCGAATACCTCGACTGGGGGAAGGTGGTTGGCAAGACCTACGAGGACGGAAAAATCCACCTGGTGCATCCGGAGAACTGGAAAAACGGGCGCAAGTACAATTCCGAGCGGCAGTGGATCCAGGCCGTGTATCACGAGCTGGGTCACTATGTGCTATGGGCGGATGCCGAACGGAAAGCGGACTTGTTCGCGGCGCGGATGCTGCGAGGGCTGAACGGGAAACACCCGAAGAACGGTGCACGGGTACGCCACAAGCCCGCGGAAAGAAGGTAGGGCATGGCCGAAACGAAATCGGAAGACGCGATTGTTGCGCGCAAATGGTGGGTCGATACCACCCGCGCAGAGAAATTCCGCGGCAAGCGCCCCGCAGGCCCTGCCGGCATGCGTTTTTACGAGGTCGCCCGTGGCTTCGAACAGGAGACTGCCCGCGAACGACTGACCGATAATAACCTGAAGGTGCTGTTGGCGGCCGAACCGCCCCTCGGGCAATGGAAAGTAGTCCGTTTTGCCGAGCGCAAGTTCCCGGGCGCCGAACTGGATCGCATCAGAAAAATGGTTCGTTTGCCCCGCTACGCCCGCGGTGTGATTGCCGATCATGGCCGCAGCGTTCGGCTGCTCGTCACCGGCGAGCGGATCGGCGGCCGTATTTTGGAGCTGAACTTGATCGAGCGCCCTACGTTCGACGCTTGGATCGGCGATGAGTGGGTAGCGGAGCGCGAGTTTCGACACGCGAAGGAAGCGCTGCACGAGCTGCGCCGGCTGATCCGAGAATATCTGTCTCCGGATTTGATCGAGGAGTACGAGCGAAACCGGCCTGAGGCATAACGGGAGCAGGCCCGGACGTTGGACGTGGCGTCGGGAGGCGCAGGCAGGACGGTGACGCGGGGGCAGCGACATCGTGTCGCGATAGGGTCAACCTTACCCATCGTCGTACCACGCCGTAGAGGCGGTTCGTGAACCGCCCCTACGACGCCCCGCATTGTCCGTGGTGCAAACGCGGTGATGGGCAACCGCGTGCATGGCATGACGATCGGGGCACGGCATCGCCGTGCCCCGACACCACACGGAAACGGGCGTGGTTCGTACATACGATCCTGCGCGGCGCCGGCGGGCAAAGTAGGGGCGACCCGGTGGGTCGCCCGGCGGGGCCGTGGCGGGCGGGGAACCGGGACGATCCGGCCGCACGACGACAGGATCCACCCTCACCCGGCGCTGCGCGCCGGCCTCTCCCTGCAGGGAGAGGCGTTTCTTTGTTGCTTCGTGGGGAGCAGGCCGCAGCTTTCTGTCCGCTCACTCAACCGACCTGCACCCTACCGGCAAGCGATGTAGGGGCGACCCGGTGGGTCGCCCGGCGGGGCCGTGCGGCGCGGGCACCGGGGATGATGCGGTGCTGTCGTGCACGATCGCACCAGGGCGACGCACCGCGTCGCCCCTACATGCACCGCGGGATCCACCCTCACCCGGCGCTGCGCGCCGGCCTCTCCCTGGCAGGGAGAGGCGTCTTTTCTCTCCCGTGCAACTGCGATGTGCAAACCGTCACTCCGTCGCACCAAGCCACGTCGACTCCTCTCCCTCGCCCTGGCTAGGGCGAGGGAGAGGATGAAAGGTGAGGGGGTGGGTCGAACGTCGATCCACGACGCAACCGACCCTCACCCGGCGCTGCGCGCCCCCGGCGGGCAATGTAGGGGCGACCCGGTGGGTCGCCCGGCGGGGCTGTGGCGGGCGGACACTCGGGATGATGCGGTGCCGTCGTGCGCGATCGCACCAGGGCGTCGCACCGCGTCGCCCGTACGTGCCGTGGGTGCAGCCGGGTACGTTGTACCAACGAACATCACAGCACGCCCGGCGCACCAGTTGTAGGGGCGGTTCGCGAACCGCCCCTACAACACGCGGAAACGCGCGTGGTTCATCGGAACCTGCACCCTACCGGCAGGCAATGCAATGTAGGGGCGACCCGGTGGGTCGCCCGGTTGGGGGTGGTGGGCGGGCACCCCGGGATGATGCGGGGGCGTCGTGCACGATCGCACCGGGGCGACGCAGCGCGTCGCCCCTACAACGCCCGTTGCGTGGTGCTGCGGAAGTGCAACCGTTGTGGCTGCCCCGTTGCGTGGTTGGAACAATGGCCGGTCACGGTGTGGTGGTAATTGCGGGTTCGGAAGCCGCCCCTACGACCACTTCCTGCAGGAGCGCCTCGCGAGCGGCGAGTTCCTCGGTGGTGGATGCAGTGAGCGTGACGTGGCCGAGCTTGCGCGCGGGTCGGGCCGATTTTCCGTAGAGGTGCAGGTGCGCGCCGGGAATGCGGAGCACGCGCTGGATGTCCGGTAGCGTACCAATCAGGTTGTACATGACGCTCGGGCCACGGATTTCTGTGCTCCCGAGCGGCCAGCCAAGCAAAGCACGGAGGTGATTTTCGAACTGGCTTGTCTGTGCGCCTTCGATACTCCAGTGCCCGGAGTTGTGCACCCTCGGGGCCATCTCGTTGGCCAGCAGGCAACCAGACTCGAGAAAAAACTCGATTGCCAACACCCCCACGTAGTCGAGCTTCTCCGTCACCGCTGCTGCGTAAGCACGGGCTTGTGCCTCCAGCGCGGGTGTGGCCGCTGGGGCGGGCACCCGCGAGGTGCGCAAGATGCCTTCGCCATGAACGTTTTGCACCAGGGGGTAAAAAGCCTTCTCGCCCGTGCGGCTACGCACTGCGAGGATGGACACCTCGGCGTCGAAGGGCACCAGGCGCTCGAGCAACAACGGCTGGCCTCCCAGGGAGCGCCACGCGACTTCGACATCCCTCTCGGAAACAAGGCGAGCTTGTCCTTTGCCGTCGTATCCTAAACGCCGCGTTTTCAGCATGGCCGGGAACCCAACCCGGCGTATGGCTGCATCGAGATCGGCACGATCGTCTACCTTGCAGTACGTCGGAACGGGAATGCCCACTTGTTCGAAACACTGCTTCTCGTGCCAGCGGTCTTGGCCGACCCCGAGGGCCCGCGGGGGTGGCAGCACCGTCACCAGGTTTGCAAGGCGTTCCAGCGCAGCGAGGGGAACGTTTTCGAATTCGAACGTGGCTACCTCGAGCCCGGCTGCGAATCGCTCCAGCGCCAGCGGGTCGTCATAAGGCGCACACACTCGCTCTGCGAGATGTTCTGCAGGGGCCTCCGGAGCAGGGTCGAGGAAACGAAAACGCAGCCCCAGCGGGTAGCCGGCAAGTGCCAGCATCCTGCCTAGTTGGCCCGCGCCCAGGACCCCGACAAGCGCCACCGCGTGCCTCCCGCGTCGCGCCGATCAGTCCGGCTTCCGCGGGTCCGGATGGCGCAGCACGGCGTTGGTTTGTTCCTCACGGCGCTTCCGCAACGCCTCTCGAAACTCCGGATGCCGGTTGGCAACGATCGCGGCAGCAAGCAGCGCTGCGTTCACTGCCCCGGCGTTGCCGATCGCCAGCGTACCGACCGGTACCCCGGCAGGCATTTGCACGATGGAGAGTAACGAGTCCAGCCCGTGCAGGGCATGCGATTCCACCGGTACACCCAGCACGGGCAGGATGGTTTTCGCAGCCGTCATACCCGGCAAATGCGCCGCACCACCTGCTCCGGCGATAATGACTTCGAGTCCCCGCGCTTCGGCCGACGATGCGTACTCGAAGAGGAGGTCCGGAGTACGGTGAGCGGAAACGACTCGAACTTCGTACGGAATTCCAAGCTCGTCCAGTGTGTCGGCGGCGTGCGACAGTGTTGCCCAATCGGAACGCGAGCCCATGATGATTCCGACTAGTGGCAGCATGGGTTCCTCTCCTTTCGTTCAACCAGCTTGGCACTGCCGTGTCCGCGCCTCACGTCCGCACCGACTCCCCCTTTGCCAACGCAGCGAGCCCTTCATGCACGCGGCCCGCAACAATTTCCACTGCATCGGTCACGGGGATCTCCTCGGCTCGGGATGCCGACCGCGGCTTGAGTTCGAGCACGCCCCGGTCCAACCCTTTGCCTCCGACGGTGATGCGGAACGGGATGCCAAGCAAGTCGGCGTCCTTGAATTTCACTCCGGCGCGCTCCTCGCGGTCGTCCAGCAACACCTCCACGCCGCGCGCTTCGAGCTCGTCGTGCAGCCGTTCGGCTACGGTGCGCTGCCGTTCGTCGTTCCACGCAACGGGCACGATGTGCACGTGAGCGGGCGCGAGCGACAGTGGCCAAATGATGCCGTTGTCGTCGTGATGCTGTTCGATGGCGGCCGCGGCCGTACGGGTGATCCCGATGCCATAACAGCCCATTTCCATTACTCGCTCTTGCCCAGCAGCGTCCAAAAAAGTGGCTTTCATCGGGGCGCTGTACTTCGTGCCCAGGTAGAAGATATTGCCGACCTCGATACCCCGAAAGCTGCGAAAGTGACCCTCCTGGCACCGCGGGCAGAGATCCCCCGCGCGAGCCAAGCGAAGATCCGCAAAGCGGACCCCGGAAAGGTCGCGGCTGACGTCCACATGCACCAGGTGGTGGTCGGTTTCATTGGCGCCGGTCACCGCATCCCGGAGTGGCCGAATTCCCCAGTCGGCCCAAACTTCTACGCCTAAGCCGAGCGGCCCGGCAAAACCAACTTCGGCCCCGGTGAGCCGTTGCACGGATTCCGCGTCGGCCAACTGCACCCAATCGGCACCGAGCGCGGTTCGCAGTTTTGCCTCGCTCACTTCGTGATCGCCACGGACGAGCACGGCCACAACGTCGCCACGGCTAGTGCGATACAGCAACGTCTTGATGAATCGTTCCGGTGGAACAGCAAGAAACGCCGCAACTTCTTCCACGGTGCGCTTGCCTGGCGTGCGCACTTTGTGCGGGCCGGGTTGCGAGGACTGCGGGGGCACATCCGGAGGCGGGGCAACTTCGGCTTTTTCCACGTTCGCAGCGTAGTCGCAGCGATCGCAACTCACGATGGCGTCTTCGCCCGATTCTGCAAGCACGTGGAATTCATGTGCCAGAGAGCCACCAATGGCGCCGGTGTCGGACTCCACCTGGCGGGTCTCCAAGCCGCAGCGTGCGAAAATTCGCCGGTATGTGGCCGCCATGTGTTCGTACTCGCGCCGGCAGTCTTCGGCGTCCACGTGGAAGGAATACGCATCCTTCATGATAAACTCGCGTCCCCGCATCAGGCCAAAGCGAGGTCGGACCTCGTCGCGGAACTTCACCTGAATTTGGTACAAGTTGACCGGCAATTCGCGGTACGAACGAATTTCGCGCCGGACAATGTCGGTCACGACTTCTTCATGTGTGGGCCCGAAACAAAAGTCGCGCTCGTAGCGGTCTTTGATCCGCAAAAGTTCCTTCCCGTATTTGTCCCACCGGCCGCTTTCTTGCCACAGTTCTGCAGGGCAAATGGCCGGCATGAGGATTTCTTGCGCGCCCGCACGGTTCATCTCTTCGCGCACGATGGCCTCGACCTTGCGAACCACGCGCAGCCCGAAGGGCAAGAAGTTATAGATTCCTCGCGCGACTTGGCGAATCATGCCAGCCCGCACCATCAAACGGTGGCTGGCAACTTCGGCATCGGCGGGGTCTTGCTTGAGGGTCGGGAGAAACGTGTTCCGATAACGCACAGTGGCGCCACTGCTTAGCGCGGGGCGGGCCAAAAGAAAACTGCAGCCGCAACTGTAGCGCGCACTCCCACCCGCACACGCCGGAACTCCTGCTGCGCGTGGATCGGCGTCATGGGTCGTGGTGCAGAATCCTCTCCGTGCAAGGGCGGGCGACTGCGCTGCAACCGTGGCATCGTCAACTTGCATACGTTCCGCGAAGAGCAGCGTTATGCCTTGTGGAGTATCGTTCCCTGCTCGCTTCTGGCAGCATGCGGAGGCGATCGATTGCTCGCTCGAACCAATTGTTGTACGGAGACAGCCGCTCTGGGTGCGTTATGGGCGAGCGCGTACTGGCGGTCATCCCTGCACGGTTCGGTTCGACGCGACTTCCCGGGAAGCCGCTGGCGCGCATTGCAGGGAAGCCGATGGTGCAGCACGTGTACGAACGGGTGCGGCAAGTGCAAGGAGTCGACCGCGTCTGTGTAGCCACGGACGACGACCGGATCGCGCGCGCGGTGGAATCGTTCGGCGGCGAGGTGGTGAAGACCAGCTTGGAGCACCGGTGCGGGACCGACCGTGTGGCGGAAGTCGCGCGTGGCAGCGACGCGACCCTTGTGCTCAACGTGCAGGGCGACATGCCGTTCGTCGAGCCCGCGACCGTGGATGCGGTCCTGGCCTTGCTGCTCGCAGATCCTTCGCTGCCCATGGCCACGGCGAAGGTGCCCATTTTTGACCGCATAGCGTGGGAAAGTCCGCACGTGGTCAAGGTAGTCACCGATCGGCGCGGCCACGCGCTGTACTTCTCTCGCAGCCCGCTTCCGTTTTGGCGCGCTGGTGAGCCCAGCGGCCCGTGGGGCTTCAAACACCTGGGAATTTACGGATTTCGGCGAGAGTTCCTTCTGGAGTTTGCTGCGCTCCCCACGACGGATCTCGAGAGGGCGGAGTCGCTCGAACAGTTGCGCGCCTTGGAACACGGCTATCGCATTGGGGTGGCCGAGGTCCAAGAAGGCGTTGGCATCGAAATCGACACTCCGGAGGACCTCGAACGGGCGGAGGAGGTGTTGCGCGCGGACGGGCCGCAGTGAGCGGGTGGCTTCGTTTGCCGGGAAACGCTAGACGGGGAGGGGCGACATGGCCAAGACGACACAACGGACCAAGTTCATTTTCGTGACCGGTGGAGTGGTGTCGTCGCTGGGCAAAGGGCTAGCGGCTGCCTCGATGGGGGCGCTCCTCGAAAGCCGTGGATTGCGCGTGACCATTTGCAAAATGGACCCGTACATCAACGTGGATCCGGGAACGATGAGCCCGTTTCAGCACGGCGAGGTGTACGTCACCGATGACGGTGCGGAGACGGACCTCGACCTAGGCCACTACGAGCGGTTCCTTTCCGTGCGCATGTCGCACAAGAACAACTTCACCACCGGGCAGGTGTACGAGCAGGTCATCCAAAACGAGCGCAAGGGAGAATACCTCGGTGGCACCGTACAAGTGATTCCCCACATTACGGACGAGATCAAACGCCGCATCTTGGCTGCTGCCGAAGGCTACGATGTGCTCATCGGAGAAGTGGGCGGCACCGTGGGCGACATCGAAAGCTTGCCCTTTTTGGAAGCGATCCGGCAGTTTCGGTGGGATCGCGGACGCGAAAACGTCCTGTACGTGCATCTGACTCTGGTGCCGTACATTGCCACCGCCGGCGAGGTGAAAACCAAACCCACCCAGCACAGCGTCAAAGAGCTCACCGGCCTTGGGATTCAGCCGGACATTTTGCTTTGCCGGAGCGACCGCGATCTAGACGCGAAAATCAAACTCAAGATCGCGCACTTCTGCAACGTTGACGAAAACTGCGTGATCACCGCGCGCGACGTGGAAACGATTTACGAGGTCCCGTTGCTCTTGCACCGCGAAGGGCTCGACGAGCGCATCGTGGAGAAGCTCAACATGTGGACGGGCGAGCCCAACCTGTCCAAATGGCAGAAAGTAGTGCACGTGCTGAAACACCCGAAGGACACCATTCGCATCGCGATGGTCGGCAAGTACGTCAACTTGGCCGACGCGTACAAAAGCTTGCACGAAGCGCTCGTGCATGGCGGAATCGCCAACGAGTGCCGGGTGGACATCGACTATGTCGACTCGGAGCGGGTGGAAGAAGAAGGCTTGCCGGACGAAGTTGTTCATGCCGACGGGATTCTCGTACCCATGGGCTTTGGACCTCGAGGTACCGAGGGCAAGATTGCAACCGTGCGGTTTGCGCGCGAGCACAAGGTGCCGTTCCTGGGCATTTGTTTCGGGATGCAAATGGCGGTGATCGAATTTGCGCGCCACGTTTGCGGGCTTGCGGGTGCGAACTCCACCGAGGTGGACGAGCAAACACCACACCCGGTCATTCACATGATGACCGAGCAGCGTCGGGTCACGCGCAAAGGAGGAACGATGCGGCTGGGGGCGTACGAGTGCATCGTCAAGGAGCACTCGCTGGCGCACCGTTTGTACGGCAAGCGGCGAATTAGCGAGCGCCACCGCCACCGGTACGAGGTGAACAACGAGTACCGGCCGGTCTTGGAAAAGCACGGCATGGTCTTCAGCGGCTTGTCGCCCGACGAACAGTTGGTGGAAATGATCGAACTTGTGGATCACCCGTTTTTCCTGGCGAGCCAATTCCACCCGGAATTCAAGTCGCGGCCGACGGAACCCCATCCGCTGTTTCGTGGCTTCGTTCGGGCCGTACTCCAACACAAAGCGGAACGCATGCAGGCGCCGCTCTTAGCGGTCGTGCCGGGCTGACATGGCGCGCGCAGTGCACGTGGGCAGCCTCCAGATTGGCGGCGGCGCGCCCTTGGTGTTTATCGGAGGTCCCTGCGTGATCGAAAGCCGCGAGAGCTGCTTGCGGCATGCCGAGGCTGTGCGGCGCATTGCGGAGCGGGTGGGGATCGGAGCGATTTTCAAGTCCTCGTTCGACAAGGCAAACCGCACCTCGGTCGAGTCGTACCGGGGCCCAGGGATCGAAGCAGGCTTGGAAATCCTGGCTGCCGTCAAACGAGAGGTGGGCATCCCGGTGCTCACCGACGTGCACGAAATTGGGCAAGCACGCCTGGCAGCGGAGGTCGTGGACATCCTGCAAACTCCCGCGTTTCTCGTGCGGCAAACGGATTTCTTGGTGGACGTGGCGCGCGCGGGCAAACCTGTCAACGTGAAGAAAGGGCAATTCCTGGCCCCGTGGGACATGGCTCCGGTGGTCGAAAAAATGCGGCGGGCGGGGAATCACGACCTGCTCGTCACCGAGCGCGGAGTCATGTTCGGCTACAACCAATTGGTTGTCGACTTTCGCTCCCTTGTGCTGCTTGCGGAACTCGGTGTGCCGGTGGTGTTCGATGCCGGCCACAGCGTGCAACTGCCTGGTGGCCGAGGGCATGCGTCGGGCGGGCAGCGCCAGTTCATTCGGCCGCTGGCGCGCGCAGCGGCTGCAGTCGGGATCGATGCGCTGTTTCTGGAGGTGCACGAGGATCCCGAACGCGCCCTTAGCGATGGCCCGAATTCGTACCCGCTGGCAGAGCTGGAGGCGTTGTTGGTAGAGGTGAAGGACATCGATGCCCGCACCAAAGAGATCCAAAGAGCCCGAGCCCGCAGTGGTTCGTGAGCTGGAAGAGGCCGTAGCTCGGGGGCGGCGCGTGCTGCAGGTGGAAGCTGCCGCGGTGGCGGCGCTTGCCGACCGGCTCGACGAGCGTTTCGCACGCGCGGTCGATTTGCTCGAGGCTTGCCGCGGGAAGATCGTGGTAACGGGCATGGGTAAGTCCGGCATTATCTGCCGGAAAATTGCAGCCACGCTGAGCAGTACCGGTTCGCCTGCCGTGTTTCTGCACGCTGCCGAGGCGGTTCACGGCGATGCCGGCGTGTTCGTGAAAGGGGACACGGTCCTGGCGCTTTCGCAAAGCGGGGAGACCGAAGAAGTCCTGCGCTTGCTCCCGATTGTCAAACGACTCGCCCTGCCGCTGGTGGCGATGACCGGCAACCCCGACTCGAGCCTCGCCCGCTCAGCCGACGTGGTTCTGGATGTTAGCGTGGCCGAGGAAGCGTGCCCGCTCGGCCTTGCCCCGACGGCCAGCACCACGGCAGCACTCGCTCTTGGCGACGCGCTGGCTGTGGCTTTGCTGGAGCGCCGCGGATTCGGACCGGAAGACTTTGCCGTGCTGCACCCAGCAGGGGCTTTAGGGCGCCGTTTTTTGCGTGTTGGCGACTTGATGCACACCGGCGACGCCGTGCCCAGGGTTCCGCGTGAGGCTCCTTTTCGCGACGTGCTGACGGAAATCACGCAAAAGCGCCTTGGGATTACTGCCGTGGTGGATGGAGAAGAACGGCTGGTCGGCGTGATCACCGACGGTGACCTGCGTCGCGCTCTCGAACGGATTCGCGACGTGCGCAAGGCGCGAGCCGAAGACATTATGACGACGAGGCCAAAGACGATTTCCGCGGATGCGCTTGCGGCGCACGCAGTGGCCGAAATGGAACGGCACGCAATCACTGCCTTGTTTATCGTGGAGCCAAGCTCGATGCGTCCGGTCGGAGTGATCCACCTCCACGATTTGCTCAAGGCTGGTGTGGTGTAACCCGCGTGGAGTGGAGAAAAGCCGTGGGGATGCTTTCCCGGTGGACCGTACGCTGGCCGCGGCTCCGCAAGCGTTGGCGGGCGGTGAAAAGTTCCGTGCTCGTTGGCTTGGTTCGAGCCGCTCTGTGGCTCCTCGATCGCCTGTCGCTCGAACAAGCGGTCGCGTTCGGAGAGCGCTTGGGCACGGTTGCGTATTCGCTGCTTCGGCGAAATCGGCAGCTTGCGTTGCAGCACCTCGAGTTGGCGTTTGGAAATGAATTGTCCCCGGAACTCCGGCAGCGAATCGCTCGCGCTGCCTTCGCCAATTTTGGGCGAGCGTTTTGCGAGCTGGCCAAGATCGACGCCATCCGCAGCCGCCGGGACGAGCTGTTCGAGCTCGAGGGGCGCGAGCATCTGGAAGCGGTGCTGGCGGGTGGCCGTGGTTGCATTGCCATCACTGGCCATATTGGCAATTGGGAACTCTTGGCGGCGTATTTTGCGTGGCAAGGCATTGCTGTGTCCGCTGTTGCACGGCGCGTGTATGTTCCTCGGCTCAACGCACTCATCGTCGACTGGCGGCGGCGGCAAGGGGTGGAAACGATCGCCCGCGAGAGTCCGGAAGCTGCTCGCAAAATCCTGGGCGTGCTGAAGCGCAACGGGATTCTGGCCATGCTCATCGACCAGGATACCCACGTGCCGTCGATCAGCGTACCGTTCTTTGGTCGCCTTGCGCGTACGCCCGTCGCTGCGGCAGCGCTCGCCGCACGCCGGAACCTGCCGGCCGTGCCGGTGTTCATCCAGCGGTCCGGAGAACTCGGGTGGCGCGTGTCGGTACGTGCACCGCTGTACGCCAATGCGAATTTGCCGTTTCCGCAGCGCGTGCGGGAACTCACGGTCGCGTTGAACGCGGCCTTGGAGCAACAAATCCGGGCAAATCCGGTCGAGTGGGTGTGGTGGCACCGCCGTTGGCGACGCGGGCCTATGCCACAACTTGACCTAGACGAACGCTTTCCGTATGAGTCGGAACGCGTAGCCCACCTGAGCTAACAGGGGCGAGGGTGGGGCTTCGAGGAGGCGGTATAGGATGAACCAGGTGGACCAGCGCTTGGTCTTGCTGATGAGCTATTACCGGGACGCGGAACTGCGCGGTGCGAACTTGCTGTTTCGCTTGCTTTCGCACTTGGACGATCCGGAGTCACAAACGAAGCTCTCCCTCCACCTTGCTGACGAGACTCGCCACGCGTGGCTGTGGACCAAGCGCATCAAGGACCTCGGCGGCGCACCGGTGAAAGTCGGGGACGGGTACCAAACGCGTATTGGCTTGCGGGCCGTGCCCCGCAATCTCATTGAAATTCTAGCTCTGACCGTCGTGGTCGAAGAACGCGCATTTCAGCGCTACCAAGAGCACGCGCAGCGGCCGGATGTAGATGCGGAAACGCTGGCGGTGTTGCACGAAGTGACCAAGGACGAAAAGTGGCACATTTCGTGGGTGCGCAACAAGTTGGAGGAGTTGGCACGGGAGCAGGGTGCCGAGGAGCAAATGCGCGCCGCCATCGAACGGTTCCAGGAAATCGATCGTCTGGCATACGAGGAACTGCTCGCCAAGGAACGCGCCGTGTTCGGCACGGCGTAACGCCGCGCACCGAGCGAGGCCGCACCGTTTTTGCCGCCGGGGATTGATACACGAGGACTGGTTGGTCGACCGGCTCGAGTTTTGGGCTCTCCGCTTTGCCGTGGCATTGCTAGGGAGCTTGCCGCGCTCGTGGGCTCTCCGTATTGGCGCCGCGCTCGGTACCCTGTTGTATTGCTTGGTGTGGCCCTACCGGCGGCGCGGGCTCACGCATCTCGCGTGGGCGTTTCCTGATCGCTCGCCAAGCGAGCTGCGGTCGATTTTGCGGGCAAGCGCTCGCAATTTGGGTCGGATGGCAGCGGAAATCTGCCACTTTCCTGCACTCACGCAGGAGAGCGTTGGACGATACGTGCGCATTGGCAACCCCGAGTTGTGGCAACAGATGGTGGCCGGTCGCGGGCAGCGAGGCTTGGTGGTGCTCACCGCCCACTTCGGAAATTGGGAGCTTCTGGCTTATGCGCACGGGCTCCTCGGCGTGCCGGTTGCGCTGATCCATCGTCCGATGCGCAATCGGCTGGTGGACGAGTGGATCGTGCGTTGGCGGCAGCGCGCGGGTACACGCTCGATCGCAAAGAAGGCAGCGGCAAAAGAGGCCCTCAAAGTGTTGCGCCAGGGCGGTATTCTTGCCATCCCGGCGGACCAAAACCAGCGCCACAGTTTCGGGGTGTTCGTCGATTTTTTCGGCCGCGCAGCTTGCACCACCACCGGACCGGTGCGCTTAGCCGCGCACAGCGGAGCCCTGATCGTGCCTGTGTTTCTCCGGCGCGTTGGCGAAACCGATCAGCACGTCGTGGAAGTGTTCCCGCCCGTGGAACTGGTGCACACCGGCGATCCACAACGCGACCTGGTCGAGAACACCCAGCGGTGCACCAAGGTGATCGAGGAAATCATTCGCACGTACCCGGAGCAGTGGATCTGGTTCCACCAGCGCTGGAAAACCCGCCCCCCGGAAGAGCGGCGCTAAAGCGCCCGTACTGGTTCTTGCGCTTGGCAGTCAGGTGCTGAATCTCGTCCGACGGGCGCACCGCACGCGACAGGAGTCCGCATTCACTGCCCAGGCACTTCGCCGTGGCCAGGGCCGAGAGCGCCACCGACCTCGTTCAACATGCCGCCGTGCCCGCAAGAAGAGCGACCTGAGGCAGGCGACCTGGAGGATGCGCGGGGGCGGCTGTCAGGCGCGCCCGAGGCTGGAATCCAGGACAACTGATGCGGTCAAACGAACACCAAGAATGCTCGCTCAAGAAGCAAAGCTGTGCGTCTTGGTCATTGTTCGCACGGCACATTGGCGGGGCGTCCGCGATCGGCTCGATGGGTCCGGGGTCGGCGCAGGAGTTCGGAGGGTAGCTTGCTCCTCCAGTGCTGCAGTTGCCTCGGGCCCTGACCGCGCGCACGGACTCATGGCACGACGGGAAGCGGCGCGCGGAAGTTGCTCAGTCGTTGCCCGACCACACCAGACCGGCGGGTAACGACTCGTCGAGGATTTGTCCGCGTTCCGCGCGCTCGATCGGAAGTGGTTCCAGGACCATGCGCGCCATGCGTGCATTTCCCGTTTCGGCTTCCAGGCGTTGCGCCACTTGGGCGCGGAGCTCTTCCGGTAAATCGCGTTCACGGTCGCCCACGCACCGGGCAAGCTGCAGGAGGGCAAAGGCGGTGGGCTCCGGCCGACTCCAACGCGCTGCTAGCAACCCCCGCACCCATTCGGCGACGCGGCTGGCCGGGACGACGCAGTTGAGCGGACCGTACATGAGCGCTCGGGCTCCCAAACGGCCTAAGGCCCAAATCTCGAGCGGCGTTGCCTTTCCTCGCACCACGAGATCGATGAGCACGCTCCCAAGTTCCGCCTTGGCGTCGGCAGCGAGCAATTCGCAACTTGCAAGCAACTGCCAGTATTCGCGGATCTCTTGCGGCCCCACACGCGGTAACTTTTCTCTTTTCTTCTGCAGCCGTGGCAAGAGATACGGCGCCACTTCGTTGTACAGTTGCTGCTGTTGGGCTCGTTCGAGGCCGCCTGCGATTCGTTTCCACAGGTTCCACCACTCCGCCCGCACTTGTGCTGCCTTGGAGAAGCGAAGTCCTTCGGAGCGCAAGCGCCACAGTTGTGCGACCCGGACTGGGTCGGATGGCGTGCCGAAGCCGGGACGAAGGAAAAACCCCGCAAGGTTGTACCAACGGGCTTCGTGCTCGGCCGAGAGTCGCCGCGCCTCCCGTCGCTCCCAGAGCACATCCCACGCCTCGCGCAGAAAGCCGAGCGGCCAGCTTTCTTTTCCTGCGCCCAGGACGTCTTCGAGCTGGCGCACGACGCGCACCGGATCGCCACTGCCAGTTCCGCTCGGGGAAAACACGCCACGCAAGATCTCGAGAGCTTGAGCAGCTCGATCGGTAGGGATCGCAAGTTCGGTCGTGGAGCGGGGCTCGCTGGCCTGTGCGGGCACCAGGTTCGTGTCGCGCAAATCGAACTCGAGGCGCCAGCGATGCGGAGTCGAACGGGAGACGCACCAGAGCTGCAAGGTGCCCACCTCCGTCAGGTCCACGGCCAGATGCACGGGCAGCGTGCGCGCTTCGAGCTTGCGGCCAAAGCGCAACACGGTACGGATGGGCGGGAGGGCAGAGACTTCGTGGCGCGACAAAGTCACGATTGTGCCAACGGCGTCGCCCTTGCGTTGCGACGATGCGTACAGGGGGAAGCTCACCGCTTGGTTCGTCCGCAGCTCTAACGGCGTGTCGGTCAGCTCGGTATGCGAGCCCTCTTCCATGCCACGCTCCACCACGCACAAAGCGCGCACCTGAGACTCTTGGCCGCTGCCGCTACTCACTCCGAGGTAGTACGTGCGCGCAGCACCGCCGCCAATTTTCAAGCCACAGCCTTGGCGCACCAGGCCGTAGTAGGCGGCGCCGCGAGCGACCGCCAAATCCAGGTCCATACTTTCGAGCACGGTCACGCGCCGCTCCGACCATTGTTGGAGCAGTTCCACGATGCGCTCCCGCACCGCGACCGGTTTCAACGCGCCGCCGTTGAAGAGCACGGCATCCGGCCACGCCTCGCCTGCTCCGCTGCGAGCCTGGTGGCGCAGGAACGCAGCCAGGTGTCGCGACACGGCAGGGTCGGGCGCGAAGGGCAAGCCCCATTCTCCGATGGCGCCACTGGGGGCGGTGTCTGGCTCGGCACTCGCGGGCACGAGCGGGAAAAACCCGTCGAGGACGTCCCGGACCACGGCCTCGCGTTGCAAAGTTGCGGACAGCGTCCCGGCAATGAGCGAGCGCCCGCGACCAGGGAGGGAGAGCGAAAACGTGGCAGGACCGTTTTCCGCTAACAGGGTTTCCTTTGCCGTGCGGCACAACTGCACGAGAGCGAAGAATCGCTGCGTGTCCAGTCGCTCACCCCAGGATTGCTCCACTGCTCGCGCAAGCGCCATATCGACGTTGTCGCCGCCAAGCAAAATATGGTCGCCGACGGCGACCCGATCCAACGCGAGCCGGCCGTCCCGCCACTCGACGGAGACCAAACTGAAGTCGGTCGTGCCCCCGCCGACGTCGACAACCAACAACAGGCGAACATCAGCGAGCAACGCTTCGCGGTCGCCCACGTGCGCATCGAGCCAAGCGTACAGCGCAGCTTGGGGCTCCTCGAGCAGGACCACGTTCTGCAAGCCAGCCCGTTGTGCTGCTTGCCAAGTAAGTTCCCGAGCCACTTCGTCGAACGAGGCCGGAACCGTAAGGATGACTTGCTGGTCTTCCAGCGGAGCGTGCGGGAAACGCTGGTACCAAACCTCTTTCAAGTGCTGGAGATAACGAGCGGAGGCTTCCACGGGGGAAATTTTCGGAACCTCGGGTGGGCTTCCCCAAGGCAAAATCGCCGCCTCCCGGTCGACGCCGCCGTGGCAGAGCCAGGACTTGGCAGACGACACGAGACGAGCCGGCACGCGTGCGCCTTGGGTTCGAGCGAACTCCCCTACGGCGTAGGTGCGCTGCGGGTCCCAAGGCAGAGCAAGAGCAGCCGGAGGCAACTCGGGTCCCCCGCCGACGTACAGATACGAGGGCAGCGTGCGCCGTTCGCGGACTTCTCCCTCGGCGACCAACTGAGGAACAGGAAACGTCTGCACGATGGGTGCATCGGCGCCGCACTCCGCATACGCCATCGCAGTGTTCGTGGTGCCAAGGTCGATTCCGACAACAAACAGGGGAGGGTGACGGGTCATGACGACGAAGGCGAGCGCCGCTCGCGGGCGCGGAGGTCGAAGTTCAATTTCCAGCGTTTTTGACCGTCGCGGTGGACGAACCATAGTTGCAAGGTGCCGAGCTCGTCGACCTGCGCGCGCACGTGCACTGGCACGCGCTGCCCTTGGGCACCGTCCCATTCCAGCCGCACGCGTACCGGCGGCAGTTCTTGAAACTCGGGGCCAAGCTCGCCAGCCAAAGTACCCGCAGGGTCGGTTCGCGTTGCCGACTGGAAGAAACGAAACTCGGCATCGCGGCCGACCACGAGCGCAAACTCGCGCTGGGGTAAGTCCACCTCGGTTCCTTCTTCGAGACCTCGGGGCACGACACATAGGGCTTTGAGCGGTGGTTCCATTCCGGGCACCGCGGGGAGGGCTGCTGCGATGCCAAGGTAGTACGCATGGGCCACGCCACCACGGATGCGCACTCCGCCGTGGGCGCGCACGTAACCGTAAAAGGCCGCGCCGCGTGCCACTGCATACTCGAAGTCCGGGTCCGGAAGCTCCCGTGGGCCTGCGGTTTCGGGAAACCACTGCTGCAAGGCGGCACGCAACCGCTCCCGGAGCGCGGGTGCTTGCAGCACGCCGCCATGGAACAGCACTGCTGTCGGTGCGCCCACTCGCGTGCCCGCCGTTGTTCGTGCCGAGCGCAAAAACGCGGCCAGATGTTTCGTGATTGCGGGATCGGCCGCGTAGGGCAGACCCCACTCCAGCAGCGAGGCTGTGGGGGTTTCGATCGGTTCAGCGTCCGCATCGCAAAGCGGGAAAAAGCCGGAGGTCAGAACCTCTTCCACCAATTGCCGTGTGAGTTCCGTGCGCAGGGTGCCGCCGATGAGTTTGCGACCGCGTCCGAGAATGCTGATCGGCACCGACTTCGTCGCTCCCTCGCTTGGCCGCAACAGCGTTTCCTTGGCTTCGCGACAGGAGGACACGAGGGCACGGAACTGCCACGAGTCGAGAGTGGTGCCTTCTTGGCGCAACTGTTCCCGTAGAGCGTGGGCGAGGGCCAAGTCCATATTGTCGCCGCCAAGGAGGATGTGGTCGCCAACCGCAATGCGTTCCAAGGCAAGTTGGCCTTGGGCATCGCTCGCTTGGATCAGCGTAAAGTCCGTTGTTCCGCCGCCAATGTCGCAAACAAGGATCAGGTCCCCGGCCTTGACCTGCTCCCTGCACGAATCGCCTTGCCGTTCGAGCCAGGCGTAGAACGCTGCCTGCGGTTCTTCGAGCAAGGTGACGCGTTCCAGCCCGGCAAGCTGCGCTGCCTTCATGGTGAGTTCGCGAGCGACCGGATCGAACGATGCCGGCACGCCAACGAGGACTTCTTGTTCGGCGAGCGGCGCTTCGGGGAAGTGCTTGTCCCAAGCGCGGCGCAAGTGCTGGAGGTAGCGCGCCGAGGCTTCTACCGGCGAGAGCTTGGTAACCTCGTCGCTTGCGCCCCAGGGAAGCTGTGGGGACTCTCGGTCGATGCCCTCCACGCACAGCCACGACTTTGCGGACGCCACCAAGCGCTCGGGCACTTCGCTCCCACGGCGGCGAGCAAATTCGCCGACGACCGTAGCCGTTTCGTCCCCCGGGAAGCGAAACTCTGGAGAGGCCTGTTCCTGCGGCGTTGGCACGTACAGAAATGAGGGCAGAAGGGGGCGCGCCTCGATCGATCCCGGGGCAACCAATTGCGGCACGGGAAGAATCCGCGCAGTGGGTGGTCCCTCGTCGAGCGCGATGTAGGCCAGCACGGAATTGGTCGTGCCGAGGTCGATCCCTACGACGTAGGCAGCGTTCTTAGGCATGGGCTGGCGAAGCAGGAGCAACGATTTCCACTTCGGCGGGAGCGAGCACCCGAGGAGGAGTCGCCTCGCTGCCGCTTGGCAAAACCAGCTTCCGCACCCGCCAGCCGGGGTGCTGGAGCGTGCCGTGGTATGGTCCTGCGCCGCGCACGTCGCCCGTAAGCCGAATCTCGCTGGCATCGAACCCGCTCGGCACGGTGACCTCCTGGCCTTCTTCTCCGGGCAAAATGCGCTCGAGTTCGAGGCGGCCCTCCAGTGCCTTGCGGCAGCCAGCATGGATAGCACGCACAGCCGCGCCAATTTGGGCATCGGAGTACGCGTTCAAATCTTCGGCGAGAAAATCCAAAAATCTTCCTTCGCGCTGCAGAAGTTCCAGGAGTTTGAGGGCGCTGGCCGACGGATCTGCTTCGGCCACGGGCCCCGGCTCTGGAGCACCGCGAGACTCGGGCGCGATTTGCACCGGTGCTGGCGCGGCCGAGCCGGCTGCCTGGCGGAACAACAAGACGTGAAGGAAGGCTACCACCAACGGCGCAAGCGCAAAGTACACCACGCATGGAGCACAAATGCGGTAAAGTTCCACGGCCAGTGGCACGGTGATCGAGCCTTTGACCGTGACCAGCAGCACGAGCACGTTCGCGATGGAAAACACGAGTCCCGCGAACACAAGCAAAATCGGGAAGGCTTTCCGGATGTGCGATTCTCCTGACATGCGCAAAAATCCTTGGGCTGGCTAAGGTGAGCCTGCACGTATAGCGAGCCGCCCGTGCCGCGGGTAGTCTGTGTGCCGTTGTGGAGAAATCAACCCGCGCGCCCGATCGGGTTGCGACGCATGGGATGCAGACGAACGTGCACGCCAGCGAGACACTGCCAGCGCCATCGCAATTCGACCGGCAGGGAATGTAGGGGCGACCCGGTTGGTCGCCCGTCGGTGCGACGCACCCGGCGCAGCCGCGCCGCGTTGTGTGGGACCATCGTGCGTAACGGTGGCAGGGGGATCTACCGCGATGGAATCGACGCTGCCAGGCGCGGGGCCGGATGACAGACGACGTGGACCCTCACAGGTCACACGACGACAGGATCGACCCTCACCCGGCGCTGCGCGCCGGCCTCTCCCTGGCAGGGAGAGGCGTCTTTTCTCTGCCGTGCAACTGCGAGGTGCAAACCGTCACTCCGTCGCACCAAGCGACGTCGACTCCTCTCCCTCGCCCTGGCTAGGGCGAGGGAGAGGATGAAAGGTGAGGGAGTGGGTCGAACGTCGATCCACGACGCAACCGACCCTCACCCG
>Ga0101941_1000491_pt1 | contig 65669 bp, 60 predicted proteins | sample DewCreD2012metaG_3_FD_75242 | JGI IMG/M metagenome (GOLD analysis project Ga0101941, IMG submission 75242) | Hot spring sediment bacterial and archeal communities from British Columbia, Canada, to study Microbial Dark Matter (Phase II) - Dewar... ... | reverse complement strand
CGAGGGTGCGCCCCCACACGCCCACACGCCCACGCGGCCTTCGGAACTTCAGGAAGAGGATGACAGGGTGATTTCTCTATCACCTTGAGCCGATGCCATACTTTCTTTCTAACCCCACCCGCGCCCCTCGCCCGGACCCCGGCACGGATGACATCCGCTCCACGCACCGTGCACATAGGTACATGTCATGCTTGCCACTTATCGCAAACCAGCCACTTGACCTTCCAGCCCACTGGAAGGTGTACCGTCACCTTGCCCCGTTCAGCGGGGCGGGAGGTGACGCGATGACCCACGCGATCACGTTGGCCATCACCGGCGAGCAGCCGATCCACCGCGCGGCCTGCGAGCGACACATTATGGCCGTGCTGCGGCCCCGGCATGCCGGGGTAGTGGCGGTGACGGCACGTGCCCCGGCAAAGCCGGGGGTGACGGTGACCTGTGATCCCGACCGGGTGAGCGTGGACGCGCTGCGGGACCGGCTGGCGCTTGCCAGCTTCACGGCCATCCCGGCAGGAGGTGGCTCATGAGCGACAACGCCGCGACGCTGGGCAGAACGGCCGCCCCGTCGCCCGGCGGCCGACTGGGGCAGATCCAGTTCAAGGTGGGCGGCATGCACTGTTCGCTGTGCACCGAGTCCATCCGCCGCGCCCTCCTCCGGCTCGAGGGGGTGCAGGCGGTGCAGGTGTCCATCGCCCATGAGGAGGCGCTGGTCACCTTCGAACCGGCGCGCGTGCACCCGCTGACGATTCAAGAGACGCTAGAGGACCTCGGCTACACGGTGCATCCGCCCGACCAGGCGGAGGTGTTCGCCCGCGAGGAGCAGGAGCTGGCCGAGGCGCGCCGCAACGCCATCCTGGCGGTCGGTTTGCTCCTGGCGGCCTCCGCGCTCATGCTCACAACCGCGGTGCTGGGGCCGAGCCGCGGCCGCGCGCTGTTAATGGGCGCCCTGGCGCTTGCCACCGCCCTGGGTCCGGCGCGGTTCATCATCGTCCGCAACGGCTGGCAGTCCGTGCGCCGCCGCATCCTCAACCAGGACGTGCTTGTCTCCGCCTCCGCCATGGGCGGCCTGGGCGGCGGTGCGGCCGGGCTGCTCGGTGCGGGCCTGCCCGCGGGCGGCTTCTTCGGCGCCACGGTGTTCGTGCTCGGCTTCCACCTCATCGGCGGCTACACCTCCGTGCTGGTGCACGTGCGCGCCTCCCAGTCCGTGCGCCGCCTGCTGGCGCTGGCGCCGGCCACGGCGCGGCGCGTCACGGCGGAGGGCCGGGAGGAGGAGGTGCGGCTTGAGGAGCTGGCGGTGGGCGACCTGGTGCGCGTGCGGCCGGGCGAACGCATCCCCGTGGACGGCGAGGTGGTGGAGGGCGCCTCGGCGGTGGACGAGAGCCTGCTCACGGGCGAGCCCATCCCGGTGGACAAGCTGCCGGGGAGCGAGGTGATCGGCGGGTCCCTCAACCAGGACGGCACGCTGCTCATCCGCGTGCGGCGAGTGGGGCCGGACACCTTTCTGCGGCGGGTGGCCCGTCACGTGGCCGAGGCCCGGGCGCTCAAGCCCGGCGTTCTGCGTTTGGTGGACCGGGTGCTGCTCGTATACGTGCCGGTCGTGTTCGCGGCCAGCGCCACCGGCCTGCTCATCTGGACGGCGGGGGCGTGGGCGGTGACGGGCGCGCCGGACTGGCGGCGGGCGGGATTCGCCGCGCTAAGCGCGCTGATCATGGGCTACCCCTGCGCGCTGGGCATGGCCACCCCCCTGGCCATCATCCGTGCCAGCGGTGAGGCGGCCGCACGCGGCATCCTCATGCGCTCGGGTGAGGCGTTCCACGTGTTCCGGAGCGTGGGCGTGATCGTCTTCGACAAGACCGGCACGCTCACGGAGGGTCGGCCGGCCCTGGTGGCCTGCCGGGCGCTGGACGGGGATGCGGACGCCCTGCTGCGGCTGGCCGCCGGCGCAGAGGCCTACTCCGAGCACCCGCTGGCGCGGGCGGTGGTGGCCGAAGCCGACCGGCAGGGTCTGGCGCGCGCCGCGGCCACCGATTTCACCGCCCGTCCCGGCCGGGGCGTGACCGCGGTGGTCGACGGTCACCGGGTGGTGGTGGGCACCCCTCGCTTCCTCACCGAACAGGGGGTGGACCCGACGCCGCTCGCGGCGTTGATGGCTCAGGCCGAGGAAGGGGGGCAGACCGCGGTGCTGGTGGCGGTGGACGGCCGCGCCGCCGGCCTGCTGGCCTTCGCCGACCGGCTCAAGCCGGACGCGGCACCCACGGTGGCGGCGTTGCGGCGGCGCGGCCTGCGCGCGGTGCTGCTCACCGGCGACAACCCGCGCGCGGCGGCGGCGATCGCGCGGGCGGCCGGCATCGAGGCGGTGCTGGCCGGGGTGTTGCCGGGCGACAAGGCCGCCGAAATCCGACGCCTGCAAGCGGCCGACGAGAAGGTCGCCATGGTGGGCGACGGGGTCAACGACGCCCCCGCGCTGATGCAGGCCGACGTCGGCATCGCGATCGGGGCCGGCACGGACATCGCCGTGGAGGCGGCGGACGTCGTGCTCGTGGGTGGGCGGCTGGCGCCGCTGGTGGACGCGTGGGAGCTGGCCCGCCGCAGCTACCGCCTCACGGTCACCAACGTGGCGCTGGCGCTGGCCTTCAACGGCGCCGGCGTGCTGGCCGCGGTCACGGGTCTGGTCCAGCCGGCGTGGGCGATGGTCGCGATGGCGGCCAGCGTCAGCGTCGTGCTGCTCAACTCCTTCGCCGGACGGCTGCTCCCCACCGGCCGGCCGGCACCGGCGGGGTGAGCGGCGGCCGCGGTGGGCCGCTCCCCCCGCCTCGGCCCGCCGCCGCGCCACACTCACCCCGCACCTTTCCGGCGCCGTCGCGGTTCGCCCGGCCAGACAGCGGCAGGCCCGCCCTCCGCACCGTTCTCCCTTGACAGCGCTGCGCAACCTTTATAAAGTCATTGTTAGGTTAGCGAGAGCGCGGGGCGCAGATCTGTTGATCAGCGTCCTGGGCGGTAGGGGTGTGCCGCCGGGAGGCCGGGGATGGCGAAGCGGGACTACTACGAGATCCTGGGCGTGCGGCGGGACGCCACGGAGAAGGAGATCCGGTCGGCGTATCGGCGGCTGGCGCGCCAGTACCACCCGGACGTCAACCCCGGCGATCGGGCGGCCGAGGAGAAGTTCAAGGAGATCAACGCCGCTTACGAGGTCCTGAAGGACCCGGAGAAGCGGCGCAAGTACGACAAGTACGGCGACAAGTGGGAGCTGGCCGACCAGATCGAGGAGCAACAGCGGCGGGCCGGCATGCACGACTTCTTCCGCCGCTCCGGCACCCGCACCACGGGCGGCCCCTTCGACTTCGGCGACTTCGACTTTGACCTCGGCAACCTGGGCGGCTTCGAGGACATCCTCGGTGGGCTGTTCCGTCGCGGCCGCACCACCGCGCGCCGAGCAAAAGGGGAAAACCTCGAGCATCCGGTGGAGGTCACGCTGGAAGAGGCCTACCACGGCACGGTACGCACCATCGAGCTGCGCGTGCCGGAGACCTGCACCGCCTGCGCCGGCACCGGCCGCGTGGCAGGTGGGCCGTGCGCGGTGTGCGGTGGCCTCGGCTCCCAGGTCAAGACCCAGCGCCTGGAGGTCAAGATCCCGCCCGGCGTGGACACCGGCTCCAAAGTGCGGGTGGCCGGCAAGGGCCACCCCGGCGTGGGCGGGGGCGAGCCGGGCGATCTGCTGCTGGTGATCACCGTCCGCCCGCACGAGCGCTTCGAGCGCCGTGGCGACGACCTGTACGTGGACGTGCCGGCGCCGCTGTTCGACCTGGTGCTGGGCGGTGAGGTGGAGGTGCCCACGCCCAAGGGCACCCGCCTGCGCCTCAAAGTGCCGGCCGGCACCCAGAACGGCCGGACTTTCCGGCTGGGCGGCCAGGGCATGCCGCGCCTGGGCAACCCGGAACAGAAGGGCGACCTGTACGCCCGCGTGAAAGCCGTCTTGCCCACCGATCTCACCCCGCGCGAGCGGGAGCTGTTCGAGGAGTTGCGGCGGATGCGGAGCGGCGCGGCGGCCGGCGCGGTGTAAGGGCGAGCGCGGCACGACGCGCGGGATGGCTTACTCCCGCCGGGCCCGACCCCCGGCACGGCCGGGGCCCGTGGCTGAGGACAGGGGTATGGCAGAACGGAACGTGCGCGATCAGATTCCGGAGGACGAGCCCTGTTACGTGATCAGCGTGGCGGCCAAGATGCTGGGCATGCACCAGCAGACGCTGCGCTACTACGAGCGGATGGGCATTATCGCGCCTTCCCGCTCGCGCGGCAACATCCGCCTCTACTCGCAGGCCGATATCAACCGCCTGCGCCAGGTGCAGCGCCTGATCAGCGACCTGGGCGTCAACCTCGCCGGCGCGGAGGTGATCCTCCGCATGAAAGCCCGCATCCGCCAGCTCGAGGAGGAGCTGGCCCAGGTGCGGGCCGAGCTGGAACAGTATCGGGCACACGCGCGGCACACCCAGCCGGACCGCTCATCGATCTAGCGCGGGGGGCCGCACGGGACACGTCGAGGAGAGCGCGGGTACGGCCGGCACAGCGAGGGTTCCTCCCGCTCGTCCCCCGGTGCCGGCCGTGTCCTGTGCGATGTCCCGCGCCCCCTGAGGAAGGTTGCGACATGATGAGACACGATCGGTTCACGGAGCAGGCCCAGGAGGTGCTGGCCGGCTCGCAGGAGCTGGTGCGGCAGCAGCGCCACAGCCAGTGGGACGTGGAGCACGTGCTCATGGCGCTGGTCAACCACCCGGGCCTGTCCCAGGAGATCTTCCGCCGCCTGAACGTGGACGTCGCCCGCCTGCGCGAGCGCGTGGCCCAGAGCCTGGCCAAGACCCCGCGCCTGGCCTACGACGTGGTGCAGATCTACACCACGCCGCGCATCGTGCGCATGCTGGAGGCGGCCAACGCCGAGGCCGAGCGGCTCAAGGACGAGTACATCGGCGTGGAGCACCTGCTGATCGCCATCGCCGACGAGCGCGGCGGGGAGGCGGCCCGCATCCTGGCCGAGTTCAACATCGACAAGGAGCGCATCTACCGCGCCCTGGCCGAGGTGCGCGGCACGGCCCGCGTGGAGGACCCGCGCGCGGAATCCCGCTACCGCGCCCTGGAGCGCTACAGCACCGACCTCACCGAGCTGGCCCGCCAGGGCAAGCTGGACCCGGTGATCGGGCGCGAGGCCGAGATCCAGCGCGTGATGCAGATCCTCAACCGCCGCCGGAAGAACAACCCGGTGATCATCGGCGAGGCCGGCGTGGGCAAGACCGCCATCGTCGAGGGGCTGGCGCAGAAGATCGTGGCCGGCGATGTGCCGGACAACCTGCGCGGCAAGCGCCTGCTGGCCCTGGACATGGGCGCGCTGGTGGCCGGCTCCAAGTTCCGCGGCGAGTTCGAGGAGCGGTTGCAGGCGATCATGCGCGAGGTGCGCCAGGCCGAAGGGGAGATCATCCTGTTCATCGACGAGGTGCACCAGGTGGTGGGCGCCGGCGGCGCCGAGGGCGCCATCGACGCCAGCACCATGCTGAAGCCGGCCCTGGCCCGCGGCGAGCTGCGCGCCATCGGCGCCACCACGCTGGACGAGTACCGCCAGTACATTGAGAAGGACCCGGCCCTGGAGCGCCGCTTCGCCCCGGTGTACGTCGACGAGCCCAGCGTGGAGGAGACGATCGCCATCCTCAAGGGCCTGCGCCCGCGCTACGAGGCGCACCACAAGGTGACGATCACCGACGCCGCCCTGGAGGCGGCGGCCCGCCTGTCCGACCGCTACATCACCGAGCGCTGGCTGCCGGACAAGGCCATCGACCTGATCGACGAGGCGGCCTCCAAGCACGTGATCGAGGCGCAGAGCATGACGCCCGAGCTGCGCGCCCTCAAGGCGCGGCTGGACGAGCTGAACCGCGCCACCGAGGCCGCCGTGGGCCGGGAGGACTACGCCGAGGCCGCCCGCCTCAAGCAGGAGGCGCTCACGCTTCAGGACGAGTTCGACCGCCGCAAGGCGGAGTGGGAGCGCTCCCGCGGCGGCAGCGGCACCGAGACGGTGACGGAGCAGGACATCGCCTCGCTCGTCGCCGCCATCACCGGCATCCCGGTGGACCGCATGCTGGAGGGCGAGAGCGAGAAGCTGCTGCACATGGAGGAGCGGCTGCACGAGCGCGTCATCGGCCAGGACGAGGCGATCGCCGCCCTGTCCGACGCCATCCGCCGCGCCCGTGCCGGCCTCAAGGACCCGCGCCGGCCCATCGGCAGCTTCATCTTCCTGGGCCCCACCGGCGTGGGCAAGACGGAGCTGGCCAAGGCGCTGGCCGAGTTCCTGTTCGACGATGAGGACGCGCTGGTGCGCCTGGACATGAGCGAGTACCAGGAGCGGCACACCGTCTCCCGCCTGATCGGCGCCCCGCCCGGCTACGTCGGCTACGACGAGGGCGGCCAGCTCACCGAGGCGGTGCGGCGGCGGCCGTACCGGGTGGTGCTGTTCGACGAGATCGAGAAGGCGCACCCGGACGTGTTCAACACGCTCCTCCAGATCCTGGATGACGGCCGCCTGACGGACGGCCAGGGGCGCACGGTGGACTTCCGCAACACCGTGATCATCATGACCAGCAACCTGGGCACCGGCGCCGCCCGCAAGGAGCTGGGCTTCTCCACCGGTCGGCGCACGGAGAGCCGGTCGGAGCGGCAGGCGCTGGAGGCGACCGTCTCCAAGGCGCTGCGCGAGCACTTCCGACCGGAGTTCCTGAACCGGATCGACGAGATCATCATCTTCGAGCCGCTCACGGAGACGGAGCTGCTCCAGATCGTGGAGCTGATGGCGCGCGACCTGGGCAAGCGCCTGGCCGAGCAGGGCATCGCCCTGCGGCTCACGGAGGCAGCCAAGCAGGCGCTGGTGCGCGAGGGCTACGACCCGGTGTACGGCGCGCGGCCGCTGCGGCGCGTGATCCAGCGCCAGGTGGAGAACCAGGTGTCCAAGCGCCTGCTAGCGGGCGAGTTCCGCGAAGGCGACACGGTGGTGGTGGACCACACGCCGGACGGCTACGTCTTCACCAAGGCCGCGGCCGAGGTGGCAGCCTGAGCCACGTGCCAGACGACAGGCGGGGGGACGACGCGTCGTCCCCCCGCCTGTGTTGTCTGTACGCCGTCCCTCACCCGTCGTCGGGGAGCGGGGGCAGCAGGCGACTGCCGTGCACTACCATGAGCACCTGCACATGGTCGATATCGCGGCGATACCGGTAGATGAGCCGGTATGGAGCGACAATTAGCTCGCGGTACTGCGGATCACCGAATTCTGGAACGATTCGACCGCTCTCTGGATAGGAAGCTAACCCCATCGACTCGGCTCGAAGTCTTCGCACCATTGTATCGGCCACGCGGCGTGAGTCTTGGGAGATATAGCGGTGAATGAGTCGCAAGTCATTCACGGCAGCGTCCAGCCACGTCACGCGAGCCATTCGTCGGTTAGCCTTTCGAGCTCCTCGAGCGAGAGTTCTCGGCCAGCCTCGGCATCGACAAGCGCAAGCTCCAACTTCCGTCGAAGGTACAGCGTGTAGATAAACTTGTCGACGTCGAGCTCCTCGGGCTCGTCGCGTAACAGGTCCAGGATCTCGCTCTTTTTCATCGGAGTGTTCCTTTCCAACCGATGGTCCTTCAGTGGAGCGCCCCGGCCTTGCCGGAGTAGGCTCAGCCCGTGCCATCCCGGCCGTCCCGGCCAAAGGCACGAGACCCCGCTATGCGGGGGAGTTCACCCCGGCTTCGCCGGGGGCGGAGCCGCGCCGGGGCGGCTCATCCGCATCGTAGCCGTGCCGCGCGGCCCCGGCCAGGCCCATCGGGTCACCGCCGATGGGCGCACAGCGGATACCCGCTCCCGGCCATCTCGGCGCGAGCGGTCCGGCGGCAGCGGCTACAGGTGGTCCGCCACCCAGTCGGTGATGTAGTCGATAGCCAGAGAGCGGTTGTCGAGCTGGCAGTGCTGGGTGCCGCCCTCGGCGGCGGTGAACACTTTCAGCTCCTTGACCGCCGTGCCGGTGGCCGCCTGGAAGGCGCGCTCGGCGTCGGCCAGCGGGATCTGGCGGTCCTCGGCGCCGTGCACGATGAGCAGCGGGCAGCGGATGCGGGGCATCACCTCGGCCAGGGTGAAGGCGCGCGCCTTTTCCAGCGCCGCCTCGAACCCCTCCGCGCCCATCACCCAGGCAAGCTGAAAGGCCGGGACGGAGACCGGCGAATCGGGGCGCAGGTGGCGCCGTCGCTCCCAGGTGGCGCCGTAGTCCCAGATGGCGCCCCAGGCCACGCAGCAGCGCAGGCGCGGCTCGAAGGCCGCCGCCCGGGGGGCGTAGTAGCCGCCCAGGCTTATCCCCATCACGCCGATGCGGTCGGCGAGCACGTCGGCGCGGCCCTGCAGATAGTCCACGCAGGCGGCGACGGGCACCTCGTAGTCGTAGCGGGTGGGCACGCCGCGCAGGCGCAGCATCTCACCCACACCGGGCGTGTCCACGAACAAGCAGTGCACCCCGCGGCGGGCGAAGGCGTCGCGCAGCACCAGCCACATGATCTCTTTGCAGATGTCGAAGCCGTCCACGTAGATCATGGCCGGGGCGGGGCCGCTGGCCTGGGCGGGCAGGAACAGCGCCGGCATGCTCGTGCCTTCGAAGGGCACCTCTACCCGCTCCAAGGGCACGCCGCTCAGGGCTACGCCGCGGTTGAAGTCCGCCAGGAACTCCCGGTAGCCCTCCAGCTTGCTGGGGGAGCGGGGCGGCACCTGCCGCTCGCCCACGAAGCGGTAGGCGGCCGCGCGCAGGTACTTGCCGCCCGCGCTCAGGCGGTGGCCGGCGGCCTCGTCGCGGCGCGCCAGGCCGGCCACCCGCTCCGCCATGCGCCGCCAGGCTGCCTCCCACGCCTCGGCGTCGCCCGTGGCGGCGTATGGCTGCAGGGCGCGCACCACCTCGTCCACCTCACCGATCTCACCGCCGCAGCCCAGGGCCAGGTTGGCGCTGGTGGACCAGGTGTAGTTGGTGGGAAACGGCTCGTACATCGTGACATCCTCCCACATCCCTAGGAACGGCCCATGATGGGCGCGGGGGGTGGGTCGCGTCAACGGCCGATTTGCGGCAGGGGCCGCCATCTGGGATAACGGAGCGGCAGAGCACCGGCCCATGACGCCGTGAGGGGGAATGTTCCATGACCAGCGCCGAGTTCGTCCGGATGGAGGTGACCGACCACATCGCCACGGTGACCATCGACCGGCCGCCGGTGAACGCCATGAACCGGCAGCTCTACCGCGAGATCGCCGACGCGTTTCGCTCGTTCGAGGACAACCGCGACGTCCACGTGGCCATCCTTGCCTCCGCCTCGGAACGGGCGTTTCTGGCCGGGGCCGACCTGCGCGAGCGATTCGAGGGCGCGACGCGGGAGGTGGTGCTGGACGCCGGCAAGGCGGCACGCGACTGCTTCTGGGCGATCTACGACTGCGCGGTGCCGGTGATCGCGGCCGTGAACGGCCCGGCCCTGGGCGCCGGGCTGGCGGTGGTGGCCTGCTGCGACGTGATCATCGCCAGCGAGCGGGCGGTGTTCGGGCTACCGGAGATCACCGTGGGGTTGCTGGGCGGCGGCTCGCACCTGCTGCGCATGGTGGGGCCCTACCGCATGCGCCAGGCCTTCTACACCGGCGAGCGCATGCCGGCCGAGGAGCTGTACCGCCTGGGCGCGGTGGCGAAGGTGGTGCCGCACGAGGCGCTCCTGGATGAGGCGCGGGCGCTGGCCGCCGAGATCGCCGCCAAGAGCCCGATCGCCGTGCGCCTGGCCAAGGAGGCGCTCAACCGGGTGGAGCACCTGCCGCTCAAAGAGGCCTACCGCACCGAACAGGATTACACCGCCCGCCTGCGCACCTTTGAGGACTCGGCCGAGGCGGCGCGCGCCTTTCTGGAGAAGCGGCCACCCCGCTTCCAGTGGCGCTGAGCGGCTGCCGAGACACGCGGGGAGGTGCGGCATGTACCAGGAGATCGCGCTCGCCATCGACGACCCGGTGGCCACCATCACCCTCAACCGCCCCGAGAAGCTGAACGCCCTTACGGCACGCATGCTCCTGGAGCTCAAACACGCCCTCGTCGTGGCGGAGCGGGACGAGCGTGTGGTCGGGATCGTGCTGACGGGCGCCGGGCGCGGCTTCTGCGCCGGCGTGGACATGGGCGAACTGCAGCGCATCCAGGCGGCCGGCGATATCGGCGCCATGCAGGCGCGCACCGAGTTCGACGACGCCCAGCCGGGCGACCCAGGGATGGGACCCGATTACACGCGCGGCCTCACCTACCTGCTCACCGTGCGCAAGCCGATCATCGCCGCCGTCAACGGCCCGTGCGCCGGTATGGGCTTCTCGCTGGCCCTGTTCTGCGATCTGCGCTTTGCGGCCGAGGAGGCGGTGTTCATCACCGCCTACGCGCGGCGAGGCCTCGTGGCCGAGCACGGCACGAGCTGGCTGCTACCGCGCCTGCTTGGCCCCGCGCGCGCCCTCGACCTCCTCTGGAGCGCCCGCCACGTGGACGGGCGGGAGGCGTTCGCCCTGGGCCTGGCCCAGCGCGTGGTGCCCGGCGAGCGCCTGCTGGCGGAGGCGCAGGGCTACGTGCGCGCGCTGGCGACGACGGTGTCACCGGTGTCGCTCATGCACATGAAGCGGCAGGTGTACCGGCACCTGATGCTGCCGCTCGGCCCGGCGATGGAGGAGACGGAGCAGCTCATGGCCGCGAGCGTCACCTGGCCCGACTTCCAGGAAGGCATCGTCTCCTTCCTGGAGCGGCGGCCGCCCCGCTTCCGGCGCGTGACCGGGGCGAATTAGCTCCCCGACCCGGCCGCGATCGTCGCGAAGCCGGTCACAGACCGCTCGCCGGTGAGCGTCTCGGTCCACAGCTCACAGTCGATCAGGCGCCGGCCGTCGCTCTCGGCGACGCGCGTAACCGTTCCCCGCACGATGAGCGGGGCGCCGGTGCGGTCCGGGCGGCGATGCACGCAGCGCACGGCGCGCACAGCTCCCCCCGGCCCGGCGAGCGCCAGCAGGTAGCGGGTGAGGAGCGCCAGCTTGAGCGGGCCGGGGACGATCGTCCCCGGCAGGCCGGCACGGTGTGCCGCGGCCGGGTCGTAGAAAATGGGCACGAAGTTCCAGGTGAGGCCGCAGTAGCGCACCACCTGGTCCAGCGTGGGGCGCAGCACCGCCTCCGGCAGGGGTGCGCCCTCCATCGGCACGAGCGGCGCGGTTGGCCAGCGTTCCGTCGGGCCGCCCTCACCCTCGGCAGGACTGGCCCTCACCCCCGGCCCCAGTGAGCCCTCACCCCGCCCTACGGGCACCCCTCTCCCGCTTGCGGGAGAGGGGCTGGGGGTGAGGGCCGGCGTGCGGTAGCGGATCATGCTCTGCCCCATCTCGGCGACGGTGGTGCCGCCCGCGTCCGTAAGCGTCCAGGTGGCGCGCAGGGCGAGCGTGTGGCCGAACCGGCCGCCGAAGCGCTCGTGCACCGCCACCAGGCGCCCGCTCATGTGCAGCCGCTCGCCGATGCGCAGGGAGCGGTGCAGGGTCCACTCATCGCCGGTAACGAGCGATTCCGGCAGGTGCGGCAGCTCCGGCGCGGGGATGGCCGTCTCAAACGCCAGGAGCACGTAGGGCGGGGCCACGTCGCCCCGCCAGCGCGGGTCGGGGTCGGCCACCGTCTCCCGCACGCGGCGCACCGTCTCCGGCGTCACGGCCACCTCGTGCGGTGGCGTCTCCCGCCCTACCAGCGCCAGCAGCTCGGGCGTGATCAGGCTTTCCTCGGCGTTCATGCCGCCCTCGCTCCTTCCTGCCGGCGCGCTAGCCGCCGGCCACCGTCTCCATGAAGCGCAGCATCTGGCCCCGCACATCACCGCCGGCGAAGACGAGGTTGAAATGGCGTACGCCGGCGGCGGCGAAGGCGGCCAGCCGAGCGCGCCATTGCGCCGGCGTCCCGTAGATCGTGTAGCGCTCGAAGCGCGCGAAGGGGAGGCGGTACATGCGCTCGATGGCGGGGGCGATAATGGCGCGAGCCTCCGCCTCATCGTCGGCGAGGGCGCACCAAACCTGGAGGGCGGGGGTGAGCGCGTCCGGGTCGCGGCCGGCGGCGGCGGCGTGGGCGCGCACCGCGGCCCAGCCATCGGCGAACCGCTCCGGTGTGACCACGAAGGCCAGCCAGCCATCGCCCAGGGTGCCGGCGCGGCGCAGGGCGGCCGGCGCCCGCCCGCCGACCCAGATCGGCGGCCCGCCGGGCGTGCGCGGTGGCAGGTCGAAGCGAACGTCCTGCAGCGTGTGGTACCGGCCGGTGAAGGTCACGGGGCCCTGGGCCGACCACAGGGCGCGGCAGATACGGATCGTCTCGTCCAGGCGGGGGCCGCGTTCGTGGAGGGGCACGCCCACGGCGGCGAACTCGCTCGGGTTCTCACCGCCCACGCCCACGCCCAGGATGAAGCGGCCCTCGGCGAGGTGGTCGAGCGTGGCCGCCTGCTTGGCCACCACCACGGCGGGGCGGAGGGCGGCCAGCATGACGGCCGTGCCCAGGCGCACGCGGTTGGTGCGGGCGGCGATGGCGCCCAGCACGGCCACCGGGTCCGGGCTGGGCACGTGCCAGAGCACGTGGTCGCCCACCCAGACGGAGTGGAAGCCGAGCGCCTCGGCCAGCTCCACCGTGCCGAGCAGGTCGCCGGACTGGTCATGGCCGGGGAGGACGCCGAAGGTGAGCTGCGGCACGGGCATGGCACCATTATCGCCCTGGCATGCCGGGGGCGCACGTCGCCCGCCGGTTGGCACCATGCGCCATCTGGGGGCCGCGCTTAATGCGGGCCGGCGGCGCGTTGGCCGAGCGTTGGAGCGGTCGCTCGGTCGTGGGGCACGCCGGTCTGCCCCGGCAAGGCCGGGGTGGGATCACCCGCCGGCCGGCATGGACGGTTCCAGCAGGACGGTGCGCAGCCGATGCAGCCGTTCGGCGCTCACCCCGGCCGCCCGCAGGTACGCCTCCGCGGAGCCGTACCGCGCCCGCAGGTACGCCAGGCAGGCGGCCATCGCCTCTTCCGAGGTGTCTAGCGCTCGCGCCAGCCGCTCGGCGTCAATCCCCGCCTGCTCGGCCAGCCGGGCGAAACGCGGCAGATGCGGCCGCAGATAGGCGCCGGACAGCGCGTAATCGCGCGCGATCTCGGCGTCAGCGACGCCGAGGACGGCCAGGAGCAGGGCGGCCACCACGCCGGTGCGGTCGCGGCCGGCAGTGCAGTGGATGACGGCCGGCAGTGCGCCCGGCTCGGTGAGCACCTCGCACACGTAGCGGAAGGTGGCCTGGCCCTCGTCCAGCATGCGTCGGTACGAGGCCGCCCAGTCGAACGTGCCCGAAAACCGCGCCGCGATCTGCCGCCGGAACTCGTCATCGGGCAGGGCGGCGCTCACCACCGGCACGCCGTGCCGCGCAATGCCGAGGGCGTGAAACGGGGCGATGCCCTCCTGGTGCGCCTCTCGCGGCGCGCGGAGGTCGATCACCGTGCGAATCGCCAGCCGTTCGCGTAGCACGCGCAGCCCGGCGGACGAAATCCCGTGCGTCATGCCGGACCGGTAGAGCAGACCGGGCCGAACGCGGCCCTCGCCGGCCGCGTAGCCACCCAGATCGCGGAAGTTGACCGCGCCCTCGATGTGGGCATCGAGGCAGCGTTCCCAGACCGTTTGCACCCGTGTACCTCCAGAGCGCCGGCGTACCCCTAGCCGGCGGTGTGGTCCTCATGGTCCAGGAGACCGGAAGGACGTTAACGCGGGCGGCGGCTGGGTTAAAAGCGTGTAAAGGCCGGCCGGCGTCGTGGTGGCCGGGGCGCCGGCTCTGAGCGCATGACACCGTGCCCGGCAATCCACCCGCCCGCACGCTTTCCGCGTGGCCAGGATATCGCGCCGCGGCGCCTTGGGCACCGGCGGCATTTGCCCGGTCTCGCGCCGATAGCAAGGCAGGCAGATGCGCCACCCCAGGGCGTGGCTACGACCACGTCGGCAAGGAGGCGCTCAAACCGGCAGATCACGCCCCGCACCATGGCCCCTGAGGCGATGCGGGATTACCTGATGCGAGCATCGCGCCTCGCACGGGTGATGACAGCGAACGGAGGCGAGGGCGCGCCGCCGCATGCTGGACCACCCCCGGCCCGCTGAGTCTATCGGTCCCATCGCTCTCAGCGGGCCGGGGCGGGTGGCCGGTCGGGCACGGCCGTCCGGACGGGGGCAGGCCGGGCTTACGGCAGGACGAACTCGTCCAGCAGGCGACCGTCCGGTGCGCGCAGGTGCACCGCTTCGCCGGGCACCAGCAGCACCGGCACGAAGGCGCCCGCCAGCCCCGGTCCTGCCGGGGCCAGGGGGCACGGACTCGCGCTCCCTACCCCCACCGCGCAGCGGCCACCGGGCGGCAAGGCCGTTCCCGGAGCCAGGCGGGCGGCGCCACCGGCGACCTCCACGCCGGACAGGTCGGCCGGCGCCGTGCCCAGGTTACTGAGCTCCACCCCCGTCACCAGCGTACGACCGTTCAGCAGCCGCAGGCGCACCGCCGTGATCAGGGGCAGAGGCTGGCCGGTGGCGCGCGCCAGGTCGATGCGGGCGGCCGGGTCGCCGGCGCCCAGGCGCAGGTTGATGGTCGCCGTTTGGACCTGGGCCGGTGTGGGCGGGGGATCACCGCGGGCGGCGGCCCACGTTCGCCACGCCTCCACGTCGCCGGCCCACAGGGCGGCGCGCACGGGGTCGCACGCCGCCCGGCCCGGCTCCGGCACGCAGCGCCCCGACAGGTCACGGGCCACAATCGCCTCGGTCGTGGGCGTGCCTTCACCGGCTCCCACCCCCGGCCCCGGTGAGCCCTCACCCCCAGCCCCTCTCCCGCTTGCGGGAGAGGGGCTGGGGGTGAGGGCCGGCTCGCCAGGGGCGGGGGTGCGGATAAGGGTGGTGCTCACCACCGCGAGGAGGAGCAGCAAGGCGAGCGCGGCGGCGGCCACGGTGCGACGCCCCAGGCCGCGAGAGGTCCGGCGGGTGGTCAACCCCTCCGCCCCGGCCGAGGGGTGCAGGGCAGAAGGCGGCACGTAGGGCGGTGGCGGTGCAGGTGCCCCTCACGGCGGCACCCGCTCCCGGTCCAGCGTTGCCCGCTCACGTGCCGCCGTCACGGCCGCGCTGAGCGAGCCCGCCTCGTCGCGGGTGGCCACCCCCGCGCGGAAGTGGACCGCAAATGAAGACCCGTCCGGCAGCGGCAGGGTGATCGGGACGGCGCGCAGCCGGTCCAGGTAGGCCTGAGCGCCGGTGAAGGTGGCACCGAGCAGGAGCACGACGAATTCACCCGCTCCCTGGCGTGCCACCACATCGGCACCGCGCCCGCGGTGGCGGAGCGCCTCACCGATGCGGATGGCCAGGGCCTCACCCGCCTCGGCGCCGAAGCGCTGGGTGATGGTATCGAGGTCGTGCACGCGGAGCCAGACGACCGCCACGGCAGTACCGAAGCGGCGCGCGCGCGCCTCCTCGCGTGCCAGCTCGAATTGAAAACCGCGGGCGTTGTAGAGGTCTGTCTCGTCCTCAAAGCCGGGCCGGTCGCGGGCCTGCTGTTCGAGCTGCCGGGCGCGCTCGCGCAGGGCGGCGATCTCAGCGTTGCTCTCGTGCAATACGGCCAAGATCTGCTGGATGGCGGCGGTGCCGCGCTCGCTCAGGGCCAGCAGTCGGCGCAAAAGGTCGCGCTCATCCGCGCTCGACGGCCCGGTCATGCCCCGCCCTCCTGGCCCTGCCGTACCGGGATGGACCCCCTAGGGAAAGTATCGAGGATCCGCCCGCGCGATGCAGTGGACTGGTCGGTAGGCGCACCGAGGCCGGCAGGGGAGCGCTGCCAGAACGTGTCGCCTGGGGGCACGAGCGTGGGGCCATGAGGCCCGCGGTTTCTCCCACGATTTGCCGGAGTCGGGGGGGCGCGGCTTTTGGCCCAGGCGGGGAGATCGGGCTCTTGCGCGTGCTCACCCACCGGCTGCTTACTGAGCGGTCCCCCGGCGGAGCACGGGGCCTGTGCCGTTGGCCGGGCCTGCCCGTGCGGCACCTGCTCGAGGCCCTGGCCCTGCTGGTGCGGGCCGCGGCCGTGGAGCCACGCCACGGTGCACGGCGCGGGCACGGGCGCGGGCGCGGCGTGAGGGCGCGGGCGGGGATGGAAAGCATGGCATCGGCTCAAGGTGATAGAGAAATCACCCTGTCATCCTCTTCCTGAAGTTCCGAAGGCCGCGTGGGCGTGTGGGCGTGTGGGGGCGCACCCTCGCCCAACGGGGCATGGCGCACGCCACCCGCGCCATTACGGACCGCAAGCGCGAGGGATGACATGCGGGAACAGTGTGCCGAGGGCGCGGGATTTTTCCCCGCAGCACTCCCGCACGCCGCGCGGGCGCGTGGGCGCGCGGGCCCTCACCCCCTTCCCCCTCTCCCTCTGACGAGGGAGAGGGGGTCTGGCGCGTGTGAAACAGCTTCGCGAACGATGCTCCCCTCTCCCGCGTGCGGGAGAGGGTGGTAAGCTTCGCGAGGCGGGTGAGGCGGGCCGGGGGTGGGCAGTTTTTCGAACATGGCCTGCAGCCCGGACGGGGTTGGCTCCTGCCGCGCTTGCTCGAAGGCCGGCCGCGTCTCCCCCGTTGTCCGCTGCATCGATTCTCGCGTCCCCTGCCACATCTGCTCGGCGATGTTGGCCGCCGTCTCCCGCGCTTGGGCGGGGGGCGTTCTGCTCTCCGGTGGTACCCTGGGTGGTCACGGGCGAGGCTCCCTTCAGACATGAGGGAGGCGGGGCCTGAGGTCAGCGTCCCGCCCCGCGCCGCTGCATCCCACCCCCCGTTGGGAGTAGTGGCCTCAGTCGGTTGGATGCCGCTCGGCCCGCCAGCGGGCCGGCTCCATGAGCGCCGCCAGGCAGCCCAGGGCGACGAAGTTAGCGGCAGCGCCCACGGCGATGGGCAAGAGGTAGCTCTCGCGCAGGTCGTAGATCCGGCCGGCCAACCACGGCCCCACCAGGGTGCCGGCGGCCACGCTGGTGTACAGCAGGCCGATGATGCTGCCCGCGCTGCGCCCGCCGAAGTAATCGGCCGTCAGGGCCGGGATCAGGGCCACAAACCCGCCGTAGCAGACGCCGAACAGCACCGCGAACAGCGCCAGCGACCACAGGTCCACGGCCACGGTCCACCAGAGCAGGGCCAGGCCCATCCCGGCGAACATCACCATCAAGGAGCGGCGACGGCCCAGGCGGTCGGCCATGCTGCCCAGGGCGAAGCGGCCCACGGTGCTGCCCACGCCGATCAGCGCCACCAGCCAGGCGCCGGCGGTGCCGGACAGGGCGTGGTCGCGAGCGTAGGGGACCAGGTGCACAAAGGGGATGAACAGCCCGGCAGAACAGGCGGCCACGGCGGCGTACAGCAGCTTGAACGGTCGGGAGCCGAGCGCCGCGCGCACGCCCACCTCATCGGCCCTCACCCCCAGCCCCTCTCCCGCGTGCGGGAGAGGGGTGCCCGAAGGGTGGGGTGAGGGCGGGAACGGCGGCGCCCCATCCGGCAGCATGCCGCGCCGTTGTGGTGAATGCTCGATCAGCGCGGCCGCCGCCAGGCCAAGCGTCAGCGCGAGCAGGCCGAGCAGCACGTAGGCCGTGCGCCAGTCCGTGTGGTCGATGAGCACGGCGGCCATGGGCGGCATGGCCAGGTTGCCGACGCCGATGCCGGCCACGGCCAGGCCGGAGGCCACGCCGCGGCGGCGCACAAACCAGCGCTGCACGGCGGAGATGGCCGGCACATAGGCGAAACCAACGCCCACGCCCACACCCAGGCTGTAGGTGAGGTACACCTGCCACAACGCCTGCGCCCGGCTGGCCACCAGCACGCCCGCGGCGATGAGCAGCACGCCCGCCGCCACTACCCGGCGTGGGCCAAACCGGTCGGCCAGCGGCCCACTCACCGCGCCCAGGCTAAAGTACAGGAAGCCGGTGATGCCGAAGACCAGGGAGACGTCGGCGCGGGAGCCCTGGAACTCGTCGCGCAGCGCCTGGAAGAAGGCGGCGAAGGAATAGGCGGTGCCGAAGCCGATGAACAGGAGGACGAAGGTGCCGGCCACCACCGCCCACCCGTAAAACGGGCGGACCCGCGCCCCAACCGGCGCGCGCGTAGTGGACAGATCCATCACCGCCTCCCGTCAGGGGCATCGCGCCGAGTATCGCCCAGCGACGCGCCTCCTGTCACCCTCTCACAACGGGGAAATCCGGCGCCGGTAACGCGAGCCGGTCGCGGTCAGCTCTCTGCTGGGGCATAATGGCGGCTGCAGAACACGCCATCACGGCGCGGTGCAAGGGAGCAGGACATGACCACGGCCATTCGCTGCGGCACGCTGATCGACGGCACGGGCGCGGACCCGGTGCGCGGCGCCACGGTGATTATCGAGGACGAGCTGATCGTCGCCGTCAATCGGAACGGCGCGGTGCCGCGCGACGCCACGGTGATCGACGCCGGCACGATGACGGTCATGCCCGGCATGATCGACTGCCACGTCCACCTCATGTCCTCGGCGCAGAGCATCCAGCAGCGCCTGCTCACCCCCTACAGCCTGAACATCGCCCAGGCCCTCACCAACGCCCGCATCACCCTGGAGTCCGGCTTCACCACCGTGCGCGACGCGGGCGGGACGCCGCGCGGGGTGAAGATGGCCATCGATCAGGGCCTGTTCCCCGGCCCACGCCTGCGCATCGCCGTGAGCGCCCTCTCCCAGTCCGGCGGCCACGGCGACCAGGTGATGCCCAGCGGCGCCAACCTGCGCGTGCCCGACCCGGAGCACCCCTGGACGGTGGTGGACGGCGTGGACGCCGTGCGCAAGGCCACGCGCGAGCTGTTGCGCGCCGGCGCCGACCAGATCAAGGTGCACACGTCCGGCGGCGTGATGTCGCCCAACGACGAGCCGGGGGCGTGCGGCTTCTCCCCGGAGGAGATCGCCGTGATCGTGGCCGAGGCGCGGGCGGCGGGGAAGACGGTCATGGCCCACGCCCAGGCCACGCAGGGGATCAAGAACGCCGTGTTCGGCGGCATCGCCTCCATCGAGCACGGCATCTACCTGGACGAGGAGGCCGTAGACGAGATGATCAGGCGCGGCACCTTCCTGGTGCCGACGCTGGTGGCGCCGCTGTGGGTGATCCGCCGCGCCGAGCAGGACCCGACCAACGTGCCGCCCTACGCCCTGCGCAAGGCGCAGGAGGTCAAAGACGCGCACCTGGCCAGCTTCCGCATGGCCGTGGAGAAGGGCGTGCGCATCGCCATGGGCACCGATACCGGCGTCGGCCCGCACGGCACCAATGCCGAGGAGCTGGCGCTGATGGTGGCGGGCGGCATGACGCCCATGCAGGCCCTCGTCGCCACCACCAAGACCGCGGCCGAATGCCTGCGCATCGACCACCTCACCGGCACCATCGAGGTGGGCAAGCACGCCGACATCATCGCCGTGGACGGCGACCCGCTGGCCGACATCACGGTGCTCCGTCACCACGAGCGGCTGGCGCTGATCATGAAGGACGGCCGCGCTTTCAAGAACACCCCGCCTACCGGTGTCGCCGCCGCGATCCCGTAGCGGCGAAGCCGGCCCTGCCCCCTTCATCACGGGGCGTACGCTGCCCCTGGGCGTCAAGGCGCGCGCCGAGCGGTCCCTCGGCGCGGCGTGGGCGTCGCGTCTCGCGGGCGTTGACCTACCGGCCCGTGCGTGCCAGTGAGGGTCGGGCCTAGATCACGGGCGCAGGCGGAAGGGCGGGTAGTGGTCCGTCACCAACAGGAACGCGTAGGCCATCACCCGGTTGCTCCAGCGAAACACGCCCTCGACGAAATCGAACAGCCCCCGCGGGTACCACCCGGTGAAGAGGATGGCAAACCAGGCGATGATCACCGCTACCAGCGCCCCGATGCCGAGGAAGAACAGCACGATGTAGTGCGGGATGGCCAGGAACCACTTCACCAGCGGCAGCCAGCGGTTGAGCTCGCGCGGCACGTCCGGATAGGGCAGCTCCAGACGGACCGCTTGCTCGGCGTCCGTGGCCGGGTAGCGGTCGTCCATCAGCGCCAGGTAGACGGCCACCCGGTTGGTGAAGCGCAGCAGCTCGCGGTTCCAGTCGAACCACCAGCGCGGGTACCTCTGCCGGAACAGGATCATGAGCAGCGGCCCGAAGAACAGCAGCCCACCCGCGCCCGAAGCCGCCACGCGCGTCCCCTCACCGCTGGTCCACGACCAGCTCCCGCCGGAGACGCTGGCCAGCACCACCAGGATGGGAATCGCCGCCAGCAGGCGGAAGGCGGTGCTCACCCGGTCGAGCTGGCGATCTGGGTAGGTGACGGAAAAGTGAACGGGATAGCCGTCGTTCATGCCTTCCCTCCCAACGGAACGTTTGGCGGGGCGGCTGCATCCGAGTCTACGCCGGGAGCATCACCGGGGCCGCGGTGAGGGGTGGGCGCGCCCGCCCTCACCCCCTGCGGGGATGGGCCCTCACCCCCCTGCCCCCCTCCCTCTGACGAGGGCGAGGGGGTCTGCCGCCGGCCAAGCGACTTCGCGAACGACGCCCCCCTCTCCCGCAGGCGGGTTTCCCTCTCCCGCAAGCGGGAGAGGGTGCCGAGCGCAGCGAGGCGGGTGAGGGTCGGCCGGGGGGTGAGGGCCTGCACGCCGCACGCGGGAGAGTGCCACCACGCGCCGGCGACGGGCGGCGCGTGCCGGGCGATCACCGGTGTTCACCCCCCGTCTCCAGGGCCAGACCGCCCGCCCCAGCCAGAGCGCGAACGCTGAAGCATCCCTCGGGTAGCACAGGGGCCGTTCAGTGGCAAGTACCACCACCGGAGTCGGTGAAGCGACCGCCCGGCACGGGGACGAACTCCCACTCATACCGGTCGGGGTAGAGGGTCAGCTTGAGCACCCCAAACGTGGCGGTGTGGACCACCTCGCTGTTGGGGGCGAGCCGCCGCACGGCGTACAGGCTGGCGCCGCCCGTGCCGACGGTGAACTGACGGATACCGCGCTCCTCATCCCGGCGGCCATCGGGGTCCTGGGGTGCGAACCGCTCGTACAGGTGGTCGTGCCCGTTGAGCACGAGCTCGGCGCCGGCCTCGTACAGCGCCTGCCAGAACGCCTGCACGGCCGTGGTGCCGCCGTGCGGGCCGGAGCTGAAGCGCGGGTGGTGCCAGTAGGCGAGCGTGCAGGCGGCCGGGTGCGCCGCCAGGTCGGCGCGCAGCCAGCGCTCTTGCGGCGAGCCGGGGCCGCAGCCGCCGACTGCGCCGCAGTTGCTGTTCAACACCACGATGTGCCAACTGCCCAGGTTGTAGCTGTAGTAGCCCTTGTCCGGCGCTCCCGCCGCCTCGCCGAAATAGGCGAAGTAGCCCGCCGCGTGCGGGGTTCCGTAGTCGTGGTTGCCCGGCGCTGGCCGCGTGCGTGCCCGGTGCCGTCCCCAGGACGGCTCGTAACACCGGGCAAACTCCAGCGGTGTGCCGTGATCGTACACGTTATCGCCCGTGGTGAACACCGTGCCCGGGATCGCGTCCAGGAGCGCCGCCGTGGACTCATCGCCGGTGCTGGCGCAGGAGGCGATATCCCCCGCCCCTACGAGCACCGGCACCGGCTCCACCGCCATCGGCTCCGGGGCAGAACCCTCCCCCTCGAGCGCCTCCGGCCCGGGCGCGCAGGCGGCCAACAGGACGAACAGCAGCGCGAGCGACTGCAGGACGATCAACCGCCGCGTGACCGGCATGTGCGCCCACACGGCGACACCTCCCGCCTGGGGCCTACCCACGCCACAGCACCACCAGCACCAGAGCGGCCAAGGCGAAGCGGTAGAGCACGAAAGCGGTGAGAGGCCGGCGGGCGACGTAGCGCAGCAGCACGTGAATGGCCACCAGCCCCACCACGAACGAGACCACGAAACCGACGGCCAGCTCCGCCGCTCCCACGCCCTGCGCCGCCGCATGGCGCAGGTTCGGTAGCTCTTTGACGCCCGCGCCGAGGATCACCGGCGCCGCCAGCAGGAAGGAGAAGCGCGCGGCCGTCTCGCGGGACAGCCCGGCGAACATCCCCGCGGCGATGGTGGCGCCGGAGCGCGAGACCCCGGGCAACAGCGCCAGCGCCTGCGCCACGCCGATGAACAGGGCCCGCGCCGGGTCCAGCGCCTCCATCGAGCGGGAATGCGGCGCGCGCCGGTCGGCCAGCAGCATCACCACGCCGACCACCACGAGCAGCAGCGCCACCAGCCAGGCCTGGCGGGTGTGCGCCTCGATCCAGTCGTTGAACAGGCCACCCACGGCCACCGCCGGTAGGCAGCCCAGGACGATGAGCAGCGCCAGCCGGCCGACGGGGCTGTAGGCGCTGAGCCGCCAGCGGTAGCCGACCAGGTCGGCCAGGCCGCGGTGGATGAGGCAGCGCACCTCACGGCGGAAATAGAGCAGCACGGCCAGCGCCGTGCCCAGATGCAGGGCCACGTCGAAGCTGAGCGGGTGCTCGCGCCACCCCAGGAGGCGCGGCACGAGCACCAGGTGCCCGGAGGAGGACACCGGCAAGAACTCCGTCAGCCCCTGCAGGAGGCCCAGCACCGCCGCCTGCACCACGTCCATGCCTCGATCCTACGGTGCGGGCCGGCGTGGGCCAACGAGCAGCGCGCCCGTGGCTAGCGGCAGGCGGCGTGCACCAGCGCCTTGAAGCGGGGAACATCGATGGCGTGGACCACCGTGGTGTTGGGCGGCCGGCCCAACACGCCGCGGCGGTCCACCACGGTCTCGCCGGTGGTCAGCTCGCCGTGCGTCTCCACATCTACGTAGTACTGCTCGGCGTCGATGACCACCTCCGGCTCCAGGGCCACGGCCATGGCCGTGCCGTCCGGGCAGCCGGCGCCGAACACCTCGCCGGGGATCACGCGGCCGCGCTGGCCGGCCACGGTGAGGGCGTGCTCCAGAAAGGCGGCACAGGCACGGGCGCGCGCCGTGCCCAGCGCCGCCAACTCCCGGATCTCCTCCGCCGTCCAGCGGGCGGCGCGCGAGATCTCGATGCCGACCATCGTCAGGGGCAGGCCGGCGCGGAAGACGATGCGCGCCGCCTCTGGGTCGGCCCAGATGTTGAACTCGGCCGCCGGGGTGACGTTGCCGGCGGTGTTGGCCGCCCCGCCCATCATCACCACCCGCCGCACGGTGGAGGCCAGACGCGGCTCTTTGAGCAGGGCCAAGGCCACGTTGGTGAGCGGGCCGAGGGTGACCAACGTGAGCGCGCCCGGCTCGCGCATGATGCGCTCCACCAGCACGTCGGCGGCGTGGCCGAGCGCCGGGCGTGGGTCGCGCGGGCGCAGGCCCAGGTTACCCAGCCCGTCCTCGCCGTGGGCATCGGCGGCGCGGCGGTGCTCGCGCAGGAGGGCGCGGGCGGCCCCGGCGTAGACGGGCACGTCCGCCTCGCAGAGTTCCACCACGTAGCGGGCGTTGCGCACGGTGTGCTCCAGGCCCACGTTGCCGGCCACCACGGTGATCGCTTCTACCCGGGCGCGCGGGTGGCGCAGGGCCATCACCAGGGCCACGGCGTCATCCACGCCCGGGTCGGTGTCGATCAGCAGGCGGAGAGGCGCATCGGGCATAGGTCCGCTCCCGGTGGTGTCAGCGCCGGGGCATCGCGACGGCGATGTCAGAAGGGGCCGAGGCCGCTCTGCCGCTCGGCCGCGGTGACGGTGTTGACGAGCAGCATGGCCACCGTCATCGGGCCGACGCCGCCCGGCACGGGCGTGATCGCGCCGGCCACCGCGGCCACGGCCTCGAAGTCCACATCCCCCACCAAGCGGTAGCCGGTGCGCCGCGTGGGGTCGTCCACCCGGTTGATGCCCACGTCGATCACCACCGCCCCCGGCCGCACCATGTCGGCGGTGATCGCGCGCGGCCGCCCCATGGCGGCGACGAGGATGTCGGCCTGGCGGGTGACGGCGGCCAAGTCCGGCGTGCCGGTGTGGCAGACCGTGACGGTGGCGTTGGCGCCGGGGGCCTTCTGCATGAGGATGTTGGCCAGCGGCTTGCCCACCAGGTTGGAGCGGCCGGCGATCACCACGTGCTTGCCGGCCGGGTCGTGGCCGCTGCGCACCAGGAGCTGCTGCACGCCGGAGGGGGTGGCGGGCAGCAACACCCCCTCCCCGCGCATGAGCAGACCGAGGTTCAAGGGATGGAGGCCATCGGCATCCTTCTCCGGGGCCACGGCGCGCGTGGCCCGGTCACCGTCCAGGTGCGACGGCAACGGCAACTGCACGATGATGCCGTGGAAGCGTGGGTCGGCGTTAAGGTCGGCGATGGTACCCAGCAGGGCCTCTTCGGTGATGGTGGCGGGTAGGCGCACCGTTTCGGCGTAGATGCCCACCTCGGCGCAGGCCTTGGCCTTGCCACGCACGTAGGAGATCGAGGCCGGGTTATCGCCCACCAACACGGCGGCCAACCCGGGCGTCACCCCGCGGGCCTTGAGCGCCGCGACCCGCCCCTCCAGCTCACGGCGCACCTCCGTCGCGATTGCCTGTCCGTCGATGATCATGGCCATATGCGCGTCCTCACCTCTGGCGAGCCCTCCCCCCGGCCGGAGTCGGCCTTCACCCCCTACCCTCTCTCTGACGAGGGCGGGAGCTGCCCCCGGCAAAGCCTGCCCTTACCCCCAGCCCCCCGGCCGAAGGCACGGGGCCCGTGCTCCGCCGGGCCTCTCCCGCTCGCGGGAGAGGGTGGTATGCTTCGCGAGGCGGGTGAGGGCGGGTGGCCGAAGGCCGGGGTGAGAGTCTCGGCGCGCGGCACTCACTGTGCAGCATTCAGTCTACCCCCTGAGCAGGGGTGCGCTCTATGCCGGCGGCCTGCACGACACGGGCCACGCCCTCCACCCAGCCAAAGGTCATAAGGTGTACGCCGGCCACACCGGGGATGCCTCGCACCGCGGCCAGCACCTCGGCCGCCACGCGCACCCCCTCGGCCTCCGGGTTGGCGGCGGACTCCAGGCGGGCCAGCGTGGGCGCCGGCACGCTGATGCCCGGAACGTGCTCGTGCAGGTAGCGGGCGATGGACGGACGGCGCACCGGGGCGATGCCGGCCAGGATGCGCACCCGCTCGTGGAGGCCTGCCGCCCGCACCTGCTCCATCCACCGGGCAAACGCCTCCACGTCAAAGGTGATTTGGGTTTGGATCAGCTCGGCACCAGCCTCGACCTTGGCGGCCAGCCGGCTCACCGAGCGCTCGCCCTCGGCCGGGTTCTCCACCCCGCCCACCAGCAGATCCGGGGCGGGCCGCACCGGGTCACCGGACATGAAGTGGCCCTCGCGCAGGCCGCGCGCCACGCGCATCAGCTCGAGGCTGGTGATGTCGAACACCGTCTTCGCGTCGGGGTGGTTGCCGGTGCCGGGCGGGTCGCCGGTCATGGCCACGATGCCGGCCGCGCCCACGGCCACGGCACCGAGGATGTCCGACTGCAGGGCAATGCGGTTGCGGTCGCGGCAGGTGAGCTGCACCAGGGGGGTGAGGCCGGTTCGCGCCACGATGGCGGCCGCCGCCACCGGGCTCATGCGCACGATGGCGGCGGAGTTATCCGTGCAGTTGACGGCGTCCACGTAGGGGGCGTAGCCGCGCGCCTGCCGCTCCACATTGGCGGCGGAGGCGTTGCGCGGGCACTCCAGCTCGCAGGTGACCACGAACCGACCGGCAGCAAGCACGGCGCGCAGGCGGGCAGCGGCGGTCTGGTTATCCGGGATCATGCCCCAAGGATGGCGGACGGAGGGGCCAAAGGGAAGGGCCGCCAACCGGCGGAGGGCGCCGCGCGCCGCCCGGAGATAGCTCTCACGCGGGTCCGTACACGATAGGCTCGCCTTGACGCATCGAAACCGCCCGTCACGGGCAACGTCAAGGTTTCCCCGATGACCGAGGTCGCGCTCCTCCCCTTACCCCGACCGGGAAGTGACGCGAGAGCGGCGCAAGAGGCGCTCACCCTCACCCCGCGGGCGCGCGCTCGCCCCGACCCGCTGAGACGCCGGTACCCGGACGCGGCGGGCGGGGGCGAGGGAGACAGGAGTGAGGGCTTTCCCCTGCCGGGGTGGAGGCCGGCCTCCACCCCGTGCGGCTAAAAGTCCGTGATCACGTTGAAGCCGATGGTCTTGAAGTCCGTCATCGCCTGAAGGACGTTGCTTGCCTCCTCCAGCGCCACCTCGCGGGTGACGAGCGCCTTTGGGTTGAGCCGACCGCGCTCCACCAGCGCCAGCAGCTCGGCGTACTTGGGGTGTGGGTTGCCCAGGCTGCCCACGAACTCCAGCTCCATGAGCACCATCACGTCCACGGGCAGGGCCACCATGCCCTGCTCCTTTTGGGTGGTGAGCCCCACCTGCACGTGCCGACCGCCCTTACGCAGGCAGGTCACCGAGCTGATCACGGTGTCGCCGATGCCGAGGGCGTCGATGGAGACGTGGGCGCCGCCCTTGGTGATCTCGCGGATCGCCTCCGGCGCTTTGGTGGCGCGCGCGTTGACCGTGGCCACGGCGCCTTCCTGGCGGGCCTTCTCCAGCTTGGCGTCGTCGATGTCGACGGCGATCACGTTGGCGCCGGCCGCCGCCGCGATCTGCACGGCCGACAGGCCCACCCCACCGGTGCCGTGCACCGCCACCCATTGGCCCGGCTGCACCCGGCCCTGCATGGTCACGGCGTGGTAGGCGGTCATGTAGCGGCAGCCCATCGCCGCCGCCGTGAGGGCATCGACCCCTTCCGGCAAGGTAATGCAGTTGAAATCGGCGTTCGGGATGCGGGCGAACTGGGCGTAGCCCCCGTCGTGCGAGAAGCCGGGCACCTGCACGTTATCGCACAGGTTTGGCCGGCCGCTCAGGCAGTAGGCGCAGACGCCGCAGCCCTCGTGGAACGGCACCGTCACCCGGTCACCCGGCTTGACGCGGCGCACCTCGCTGCCCACCGCCTCGACCACTCCGCCCATCTCGTGGCCCATGACCACGGGCAGCTGTGGGCTGAAACCGAACCACGTCCAGTCGCCCATCCAGGCGTGCCAATCGCTGCGGCAGATCCCCTCCGCCTGCACGCGGATCACGGCGTCACGCGGCCCGGGCGTGGGATCGGGCACCTGCTTCACCTCCAGCGGCTGACGGAAGGCGGTCATCACGGCGGCTCTCATCCTGACCCTCCTGACACATGCTGCACCGACGGTGTATCCCCGGCCGCCGGCACGACCCGATCCACGGCACGGGCTCCAGGCTTCGTCGCAGCTCCTGTGCGGAGCTGGCTCCAGCTACGCCGGGGTCAGGCCGGCACGGCGGGGGGACGGCGCATCCGTCCGAACGTTCGGATAGCGTGCCCAGTATAACCCGACACGCCGATCCTGGACGTTTCAGATTCGTTGCAGATGTGCGTGCGTACCTTGACATCGGGTAGTGGCCGGCCAAGACTTGCGCCATGGGCCGCGGCGGCGGCGTCTGGGCGGGCGCCAGGATGAAAGGAGCGTTTTATGGCCGTGCAGACCGAGTTGTGGCGGGCGGGCGCCCGTCAGCTCGCGGAACTCATCCGCACCAGGCAGGTCTCCAGCCGTGAGGTTGTGGAGGCGCACCTGGCCCGCATCGCCGCCGTGAACGACGCCGTGAACGCTGTTACGGTGGTGCTGGCCGAGCAGGCCCGGGCCGCGGCGGACGCGGCCGACGCGGCGGTGGCGGCCGGCGCGCCCCTGGGCCCGCTGCACGGCGTGCCGATGACCGTCAAGGAAAACATCGACCTGGCGGGCACGCCCACCACCCAGGGCATCGCCGCCCTGGCCCAGGCCGTGCCGCCGGGCGACGCCCCGCATATCGCCCATCTCAAGGCGGCGGGTGTCATCCCCATCGGCCGCACCAACCTGCCCGACTTCGGGTTGCGGTGGCACACCGACAACGGGCTGCGCGGCGCCACGCGCAACCCCTGGGACCCGCGCCGCACGCCGGGCGGCTCGAGCGGCGGTGAGGCGGCGGCCCTGGCCACCGGTATGACGCCCCTGGGGATGGGCAACGACTACGGCGGTTCGCTGCGCGTGCCGTCGCAGTTCTGCGGCACGGCCACCATCAAGCCCACCACCGGGCGCGTGCCCTGGGTGTCGCTGCTGGAGCCGCGTGACTTTCCCATCACGTTCCAGCTCTTCGCCGTGCAGGGGCCGATGGCGCGGCGGGTGGAGGATCTGCGCGTGGCCCTGGCGGTGATGAGCCGACCGGACCCGCGCGATCCCACATGGGTACCGGCGCCGCTGGAGGGCCCCGCGCCGGCCCGGCCGGTGCGCGTGGCCGTGACCGTGGACCCAGGCGGCCAGGGCGTGGACCCGGACGTGGCGGCCGGGGTGCGGCGGGCCGCGGCGACGCTGCGCGATGCCGGTTACCGGGTGGAGGAGGTGGAGCCGCCGGCGGTGGCGACGGCCGGGGAGCTGTGGGCCAAACTGGTGATGACCGAGCTGCAGATGGTGCTCATGCCCATGCTGGAGCCGGTGGTATCCGCCGACGCCCGCCAGTTCTTACACCTCGCTGCGCGGGCGATGCCGCCCCTGTCCTACGGCGACTACATGGCCGGCTTCACCGCCCGCAGTGGCCTGGCCCGTGCCTGGTCGGAGTTTCAGGCCGAGTGGCCGCTGGTGCTGGGCCCCGTGTGCACCATGCCGCCCTTCCCGGTCGGCTATGACCTGGAAGGCGTCGAGCAGGTGCTGGCGCTGGTGCGCAGTATGCGCCTGGTGGTGGCCGGCAACCTGCTCGGCCTGCCGGCGGCCGTGGTGCCCGTGGGGGTGGCCAACGGCCTGCCGCAGGCGGTGCAGATCATCGGTCCGCGCTTCCGTGAGGACCTGTGCCTCGATGCGGCACAGGCCATTGAGGAGCGCCTGGGCGTGCTCACACCCATCGATCCCCGGTCGTAGGCGGCGAAGCCGGGAGCCGACGGCCGCGATGCCCGCGGGCCGTCGGCTTCTCCGGCCCCGGCCTTCAGCCGGCCAGCAGGTGCCGGACCAGCCCGACGGCCGCGCCGCCGGCGATCAGCCAGGTGGAGTTGGCCCGAAACCGCAGGAGCGCGACGCCCGCCAGGAGGGCCAGGGCGGCGGTGAGGGGGTCCACCACCGCGTCGCGGCCGAGCTGCCAGGTGACGGCGGCCATCAGGCCGAGGGCGGCGACGTTGACGCCGTCCAGCAGGTCGCGCAGCCGGGTGGAGGCGCGCAGCCGCGGCACCAGCGGGTGGGTGAGCGCCACGAACACGAACGAGGGCAGGAAGATGCCCACCGTGGCCAGGAGCGCGCCCGGCAGCCCGGCGACGAGATAGCCGATGAAGGTGGCGGTGGTGAACACCGGGCCGGGTGTCACCTGGCCGACGGCCACGGCATCCAGAAGCTGCGCGTCGGTGAGCCAGCCCAGGCGGTGGACGAAGTCGTTGCGCAGGAACGCCAGCAGCACGTAGCCGCTGCCGTACAGCACCGAGCCGATCTTGAGGAAGGTGAGAAACAGCGTGAGCAGGTTCGCGCCGCCGGTGGTCGAGACGCCCACCATGGGCGTGAGCGGCATGAGCAGAACGACGGGCAGGCCGGCGCCCTGTCGAGCGATGGCACGGACGCGGCGCACTAGCCACAGGGCCAGCCCGCCGCCGAACAGGAGGACGATCTCGTTGCCGCCGCGCAGGGAGAGGGCGATCACGGCCGCGCCCACGACGGCGGGCAGGGGGCCGGTGATGGCCGCCCGGCCCAGGCCCCACAGCGCCTGTACCACTACGGCGATGATCACCGGCTTGATCCCGTACAGCAGCCACGTCGCTTCAGGGGTGGTGCCGAAGCGCACGTACAGCCACGCCAGGGCCAGCACGATCAGCGTGGCGGGCAGAATGAAAAGCGCGCCGGCGGCCAGCAGGCCCCGCCAGCCGGCGCGGGCGTAGCCGAGGTGGATGGCCATCTCCGTGGAGTTGGGCCCGGGGATGAGGTTGGTGGCACCGAGCAGGTCCAGGAACTCTCGGTCCGCGAGCCAACGGCGGCGTACCACCACCTCCTGGCGCATCAGGGCGATGTGTGCCGCCGGCCCACCGAAGGCCGTACAGCCCAGGCGCAGAAAGAGCGCCGCCACCTCGCGCAGCGCCGCGCGGCTGCCCACGGGCGAGCCCATCCACGGCGCTGCTCTCGGTACGGCTGCATCGGTCGTGCCGCTCCCCGCCGCGCGTGTCGCCTCGGATGCCGCGCCGGGCAGTGGTCGGTCCGCGCGCGCTGCCTGGTGGGATACGCCGTCACCGTGAGCGGTGAGCTCAGACCCCTCATCCATGTCCTGCCCCCTCAGCGCTCCGATCCGGTGTGGTTAGTGTACGCATCCGCGCCTCCTCTGCCAGCCAGCGCTCGAACTCGGCGTCGGGGTCCTCCACCCCCAGGGCGTCGGCGGCGCGGCGGCGGGAGTGGATGCCGGCCGCCACCAGCGCCCGCTCGTCCGCCACCTGCCGGCTGCGGTCCTGGGGCAGCACCGGTCCCCACACGATGCGGCTGCGGTAGGGGGCGAACGGCTCGCCCGTGAACCGCTCCAAGAGGCGCAGGATGAGCTCGTTGCGGCGGCGGTAGGCGGCCGTGCGGATCAGGCGCTTGCGCTGCACCTTCTTCAAGAGTGGGTCTAGCTCGGTGTTGAGGGCCACGCCGGACAGGCCCTGACGGTTTTCGCCAAACGCCGTGCGCGGCGTCTCGCCCAGGTCGTGCAGGGTGCGGTAGAGCAGGTCGATGTAGTCCACGTGCAGGCGCACGCCGCCGCCCTGGAGCAGGTCGAGCAGGTAGGCGCGGGCGTCGGGCGGGATCTCCCACACCGCGCCCGGGGCCACGGCGATATCGCTGCTGTCGGTGACGTTCTCCAGGACGGCGATGGGGTTGCCGGACAGCTCCAGAATCAGGGAGAGCTGGGAGAGGGCGCGGTTGAGCTCGCGCGCCGGCTCCACGATGGCGGCCAGGTCGGAGACCCCCCACAGGGCCTTGGCCTCGCGCAGGTTGGCGAAGATCACGAACGGGATGAAGCCGTAGGGGTTGGGACGGTGCAGCACTAGCCGCTCCTCCACCCACAGCTCGAACGTCTCCTCCGTCCAGCCCTCCACCACCGTGAGCAGGCGCTCGCCGCTGCTAGCCCTTGGCCCCTCACCGGCCCTCACCCCCAGCCCCTCTCCCGCTTGCGGGAGAGGGGCTGGGGGTGAGGGCCGGGGTCCGGGGGTGGGGGCTTGCCGGGAGGGCATGATGGTCGCCAGCTCATCCGGCGTGAGCTGGTAGCGGGTGGCCACGCGCCACAGGTGGCCGGGGTCGTCCCCCCGCCACCAGGCGAAGAGGCCCTGCACGTCCGGCGCCGTCACCCGCACCCGCCCGGCGGCGGCGTCCCAGGTGACCTTGTAGGCGGCGTCGCCCAGCACGGCGGCGTCGATCTCCGTCTCGAAGTCCAGCAAGTCGAGGGCGTTGTCCTCCCACACGCGGCGCAGGGCGGCCTCGGTGCGCGCGGCCAGCGCCCGCCCCTCCGCCGGGTCCATGCCGGGCGGCGGGTCTACGGCGAAGTCCATGCCGGTCATGAGATAACTAGTGACCTTCTCCACCAGCACGCGGGCGTAATTAAAGGTAAGCTGGCGTTCCCGCCGCCGCGGTCGGTCGCGCCACTGCCGCCCCTGGTAGAAGTCCAGGTGCTCGCGGTAGCGGCGCAGGCGGTCGGCGTCCAGGCGCGCGATCAGGCGGGGCAGCGGCAGCGCGTCCACGGGTATCCCTCCGGATAGGAACAAATGTGCTATTTCCCGGAGGGTAGGCGCGGGCGCGGCCGCCGTCAACGTGCCTCGGTCACGCCCGCGCCTGGGGTCAGCTACCGGCCGGCTGCGGCTGTGGCTGTGGTTGCGGCGGCTGGGCCGGTGCCGGGTTGGGGATGCCGGCGGTGATGGCGCCGGGCACCACCTGCATCAACTCGGCCACCGTCCAGCGGCGTGGCCGGCTGATGGAGCGGATCACGTGCCGCGGGCTGTAGCGTGAGGCCTGCCAGCCGCTGGTGCCGATCACCTGGCCGGAGATGTTGGCCGCCGCCTCCGTGCACAGGAACACCACCGTGGGCGCGTTGTTGAGCGGGTCACGGGGGCCGCCCTCGGCCTCGCTCACGGCCGGGGCGGCGGCCGGCGGCACCTCGGCCCGCCCGGCGAGCTGGCCGCCGCCCACGATCCCGGCCGCGGCCCGCCGCTCACGCGCCTGCGGCGGCACCGACGCGGTCATGCGCGTGGCGCCGCCGGGGTAGATGGCATTCACGTTGATGCCGTAGGGCCCCAGCTCCCGCGCCAGGGCGCGGGCAAAGCCGACCATCCCCTCCTTGGCGGCGGAGTAGTTGGCCTGGCCGGAGTTGCCCAGGCCGGAGCCGGAGGAGAAGAGCAGGATGCGGCCCCAGCGCTGGGCCATCATCGGCTCCACCGCGTGGCGGACGGTGTTGAAGGCGCCCTTCAGATGCACGGCCAGCACCGCGTCCCACTCCTCGGGCGTCATGTTGAACACCATGCGGTCGCGCAGGATGCCGGCCACGTGGCAGAGGATGTCCAGCCGGCCGAAGTGCTCCAGGGCGGTCTGCACCATGCGGCGGGCACCCTCGAAGTCCGCCACCGAATCGGTGTTGGCCACGGCGCGGCCGCCGGCGGCCACGATCTCGCTTACCACCTGCATGGCCGGCCCCTCGTCGTGGCCGGTACCGTCCACGTTCACGCCGGCGTCGTTCACCACCACGGCGGCGCCCTCCTCGGCCAGGAGGAGGGCCACACCGCGGCCGATGCCGCGCCCACCACCCGTCACCAGTGCCACACGTCCTTGCAAGCGGTTACCCATGGTCCACCTCCTCAGCGACGGCGTCCCCGGCGTCTCACGCCGTGGCCCCCGGCCCGGCCGGGGCGGGCGGCGCCGGGTGCTGCAGGCCGAAGCCCAGGGCGCGCGGCCCCACCACCTCCAGCTCCTCCAGCGTGAACCGCCGCCCCCAGGTGTGGATGCTGCGCTCGATCGCCGGGTTGCTGTACAGGTAGACGTCGCCGCCGCGCGCGCCCAGCACCTGGCCGTTGATGTCGGCGGCGGCGTCGGTGCACAGGAACACGACCAGCGGCGCCGTGCAGGCCGGGTCCCACGGCCCCACCTCGTCCTGCCACCACTGCACGGCCGGCGGCGGCGGCAGGCCGGCCACCTCCTCCGGGTCCAGCACGCCGCGCTTGCGTTGGTAAGCATCGGCGGAGGCGGCGAACAGGCGAGTGTCGGCCTGGGCGCTCACCGCGTTGCAGGTGACGCCGTAGCGGCCCATGTCGCGCGCCACCGTGCGCATGAACCCGACGACGCCCTCCGAGGCGGCGGCTAGCGCCGAGCGGCCGGCGGCGCCCAGGCCGGCGTCCGACGTGAGCATGACGATGCGGCCGCTGCGCTGCTGGCGGAAGACGATGGTGGCGAACTTGGTGGGCAGGAAGTAGCCGCGCAGCATCCGCCCGACCGCGATGTCCCAGTCCGCCTCGGAGAGCGTCCAGATCGGCCGGTCCCGGCGCACGCCGGTGGCCAGCACCAGGGCGTCCAACCGCCCGAACTGGTCCAGGGCTGCGCGCACGATCGCTTCGGCGCCGGCCTCATCGGCGGCGTCGCCGGTGGTGACGGTGCAGCGCCCGCCGGCGGCCGCGATCTCCTCCGAGACGCGCTGGGCCGGCTCCGGCGAGCGGCCGCTGCCGTCCACGTCGCAGCCCAGGTCGTTGATCACCACCGCCGCCCCCTCGGCGGCGCAGAGGTGGGCCACGGCCCGGCCGATACCGCGCCCGGCGCCGGTGACGGCGACGACCTTTCCGTCCAGACTGCCCATGCCGCACCTCCTTCAGGCAGAGGGTTGGTCCGAGCCTGTCGTTGCGGGCGCACGATACGGCGGGCCGGAACAAGCGTCAAGCGGGCGCGGCCGGCTGCCCGTGCGCGAGCGGCCGGCTATGCTGCGGTGGATAACAGGCGGTGGGGAGTCCTCGCGACCAAGGAGGTGAATGGGTGCGCTTCGGGCTGGCATATGACTTCCGCAACCCAGAGCAGTGGTGGATGCCGTGGACCGCGTTCTACGGCGCGGTGCTGGACCAGATCGCCTACGCGGAGCGGCTGGGGTTTGACTCGGTGTGGATCACCGAGCACCACTTCGTGGACGACGGCTACATGCCGGCGCCGCTCACCATGGCGGCGGCGATCGCCGCGCGCACCACGCGCCTGCGCATCGGCACGTTCATCCTGGAGCTGCCGCTGTACCACGCGGTGCATGTGGCCGAGCAGGTGGCCGTGCTGGACCAGCTCTCCGGCGGGCGCATCGAGCTGGGCCTGGGGCTGGGCTACCGGGAGGAGGAGTTCCGCGCCCTGGGCGTGCCCCGCCGCCAGCGCGTCTCCCGCTTCATCGAGGGGGTGCAGGTGCTGCGCGCCCTGTGGAGCGGGGCGCCGGTCACCTTCCACGGCCGGTACTACGATCTTGACCACGTGCGGCTGAGCCCGCCGCCCGCTCGGCCCGGCGGCCCGCCGCTGTGGGCCGGGGCGATGAGCCGCCCGCAGGCGGAGCGAGCGGCGGCGTTGCGCCTGCACCTCATGCCCCAGGGCGACCGCCGTGAGACCTTTGACGTCTGGGCGGCGGCGTTGCGCGCGGCCGGCGAGGACCCGGCGGCGTACCAGGTGCTGGTGAACCGCCCGTTCGTGGTGACGGACGACCCGGCCGCTACCTGGCAGCGGCTGCGGCCGGGGGAGCAGTACCGGGCGGCGCTGTATCGCGAGTGGCTGGTGGCCGGCGGACAGCCGCCGGTGCACCCGCAGCAGCCGGAGGGAAGCCCGGTGGTGCCGATCCTGGAGGGGCGCTACCTGCTGGGCACCCCTGACCAGATCGCGCGAGAGATCGCCGCCTACCGGGAGCGCGTGCCGGTGACGGAGCTGATCGCCTGGGGTGTGCCCCTCGGCCTGCGCCCGGACGACCCCGAGATCGTGCGCTCGCTGGAGCGGTTCGCGCGCGAGGTGATCCCCCGTTTCCGCCCCTCGTGACCACGCCGGTGCTGCGCCGCCCGCATCGCGGTGCCCCGCCGGCCGCGCGTGTCTCATCCCGGCAGGGCTGGAGTGAGGCACGCGCGCGCGTTCCTCACCGATCTCATCCCGTTGGGCCCGTTAGGGACTGACCTCCCCGGCCGTAGGGGAATCGACGGATACCTTGCCCACGGCGCGAGCCGCTGTAATGGGTGCGGTTCGGCGCTCCGGTGCGCACCAGCGTGCCGGGGAGCGCCGACTGGAGCCGGTGCATGTTGCGAGCCATCGACGTCAGTCGGGCGGGGATGTTGCGCCAGGGGAGCCAGCTCGACGTCCGCGCGCATAACATCGCCAACGTTACCACACCGGGCTTCAGGGCGTTCCGCGCCTTGCTGGAAGGCGGCGAGGCCGGCACGCCCCAGCCGGGGGCGCCCGTGCCGCCGCTGGGCGGTCAAGTGCCAACGGCAGCGATGTTCCGTCAGGGCCCCATCCGCGAGACCGGCGTGCCGACCGACCTGGCCATCGACGGCGAGGGGTTCTTCGTCGTGGCGCGGCCGGACGGCACCCAGGCCTACACGCGCGGCGGCGCGTTCCGCCGCGATGCCCAGGGGCGGCTGGTGGACGGAGCCGGGAACGCCCTGCAGAGCGTCACCCTGCCCGACGGCGTCGTGGGCCTGCGCATCGCTGCCGGCGGCCAAGTGCTGGCGGTCATGGCGGACGGGCGCACGCAGAACGCGGGGCAGCTCCAGCTTGCCCGGTTCATAAACCCGCAGGGCCTGCTGGCGATAGGGGACGGCGTCTTCGTCGAGACGGCCGCCTCCGGTCCGGTGCAGCCCGCGCCGCCCGGCCAGGATGGGGTGGGCGTCGTGCGCGCCGGCGCGCTGGAGGCGGCGAACGCCGACCTTGCCGACGAGATGGCGGGCGTGCTGGCGGCCCAGCGCCTGTACCAGCTCAACACCGCCTCGTTCCGCATGGCGGACGAGATGCTGCGTATGGCCGCCACCTTGCCAGGTAGCACATAGGCGCGACCGGAGGGGCTGCCGAGCGGCGCCCGCTCCGAGCCGCCTGAACAGGTTTCTCTCCGGGAGGCATGACGCATGCGGGTACACCACGCTATCGCCACCGCGGTCGCGCGCACCTACACGCGCCAGGCCGCCGGCGTGCTCGACGGCCCGCCGCCGGCGCCCCGCCCGGGCGGCACACGACCGCGCACGGACCGCCTCGACCTCTCCGAGACGGTGGACCGGTTCCGCCGCCTGATGGGTGCGGTAACGGAGCAGTCGGACGTACGGCCGGACGTGGTGGCGTCGTTGCGCGCGGCGGTGCAGGGCGGCACCTACCGGGTGGACCCGCAGGTGCTGGCCGCTCGTCTGCTGGCGTCGGGGGTTGGGTCATGACCGACGCGGCGGCAACGTCGATGACGCTGCTGGACCTGCTGGATGAGGAATTGCGCTGCTGTCGGCGCATGGTGGCGCTGGCCGCGGCGCAGCGGGACGCCATGCTGGCCGGCGATGTGGCTGCCTTAGCGCCCATCGTGCGGGAGATGGAGGGAGTGGCGGCAGCCCTCGCCCGACTGGAGGAGGAACGGGCCGCGCACGCGGGCTTCCCGCCCTCACCCCCAGCCCCTCTCCCGCACGCGGGAGGGGGGTGGCCGAAGGCCGGGGTGAGGGCTGCTGGGGGTGAGGGCCAGACCGAAGCAGAGCAAGCGCGGCTTGAGGGGCTGCGCGCGGCCCTCCGTGCAGCCCTGGCGGAGCTGCGTGCCCTGAACGACGCCAACGCGGCGCTGGCGCGGCGGGCATTGACCGCCACAGAGCAGGCGCTGCGCCTGCTCCAGGCCGCCTTGCCGGCCACGTACGCCGCGAATGGCACGCTGCGCGGTCCGGAGACCGCGCGGCAGATATGGACGGTGTGAGCGCGATTTCACCCTCACCCCAGCCCCTCTCCCGCGCGCGGGAGAGGGGTGCCCGCAGGGCTGGGGTGAGGGCCGTGAGGACCGTAGGCGATGGGACTGTCGATCGGGCTCGATACCGCTGTGACCGGGCTGCGTGCCGCGCAGCTCGCCATCGACACCACGGCCCACAACGTGGCCAACGCCAACACGGAGGGGTACTCGCGCCAGGAGGTGCTGTTCCGGGCCATCCCGCCCGCCCGGTCGCGCTGGCGCAACCCCGGTGTGCCGCTGCAGGACATCGGCCTGGGCGTGGACGCCAGCCGCATCCGCCGCCTGCGCGACGCGCTCCTGGATGTGCAGTACCGCGACGTGCGCCGCGGCTACGACCAGTACCAGGCGGAGGCGGCCGCCCTGCGCCGGGCGGAGACCGCGCTCAGCGAGCCCTCCGACCTCGGCCTCCAACAGCACCTGGTGCAGTTCTTCAACACCTTCCGCGACCTGGCGGCCCATCCGGAATCGATCGCCGCCCGTGCCGCCACCATCGAGCAGGGCGTCACCCTGAGCACGGCCTTCCAGCGCACCTACGCCCTCCTCGCGGCCCAGCGCACGGACCTGGACGCGGCCGTGGACGTCAAGGTGCAGGAGATCAACGAAAAGGCGCAGGAGGTGGCCGCCCTCAACCAGCAGATTCAACTTGTGACGCTGGCCGGCGGCACCCCCAACGACCTGCTCGACCGGCGCGACCTGCTGCTCGATGACCTTGCCGGCCTGGCCGGCGTGACGGTGCAGGACGGCCCCTCCGGCGCCGTCGATGTCCTCATCGGCGGCCGGAAACTGGTGGATGGGGTGACGGCCAACACCCTGGCCGCGGTGCCCGACCCCGGCAACAACAACTTCAAGAAGGTCGTGTGGGCGGCGGACAACGCCGATGCCGGCATCACCGCCGGTGAGGTGGCGGGCATCATCCGCGCGCGGGACGTGCACGTCACCGGCCTGATGACCGCGCTGGACACGCTGGCCGGGGCGCTGATCGCGGCGGTCAACGCCCGGCATCAGAGCGGCTACGGCCTGAACGGGGCCACCGGTCTGAACTTCTTCACCGGCTCCGGCGCGGCGGACATCGCCGTCAACCCCACGCTGCAGGGCAGCCCGGAAAGCCTGGCGGCGTCGGACGCGCCGGGCGAGCCCGGCAACCCCAACACGGCGCGGGCCATCGCCGCCGTGCAGGACGCGCTGCTCATGAACGGCGGCACCGCCACCCTGGATGACTATTACCGCGCGATGGTCGCCTCGCTGGGGGTGTCCACCAAGCAGGCCGAGGCGCAGATGAACGGCCAGGAGGCGGTGCTCAAGCACATCGACGCCGAGCGCCAGTCCGTGATGGGCGTCTCCGTGGACGAAGAGATGAGCAACCTGATCAAGTTCCAGCGCGCCTACCAGGCGGCGGCGCGCGTGATCCGCACCGTGGACGAGATGCTGGACACCCTCATCAACCGGACGTAACTGCCATGCGTATCTCCGATCGCATCCTGTTCGACGGCGTACGCGCCAACCTGCAGCACAACCTGGGGCAGGTGGCGCGGGTGGGCGAGGAGCTGGCCAGCGGCCGGCGGCTGCATGTACCCTCGGACGACCCCGTGGCCACCGCCCAGGCGCTGCGCCACCGCCGTGACCTGGCCCTCAATCGGCAGTACCTGCGCGGTGTGGACGCGGCCCGCGCCCGCCTCTCGGCGGTGGACCAGGCGCTGGGCGGGCTGACCGAGACGTTGCAGCGGGCGCGGGAGCTGGCCCTGCAGGCCGGCTCGGGCGTGCTGGGCACCGACCAGATGCAGGCCATCGGCGTGGAGCTGAACCAGCTCGTGCAGCACGCCATCCAGCTCGGCAACACCAGCTTTGCCGGCCAGTTCTTGTTCGCCGGTACGAAGACCACCACTCCGCCGTTCGCGCCCACCGGCGACCCGAATGTGCCCACGTCCGTGACCTACACGGGTAACGCCGTCGCCATCGCCCAGGACCTAGGGCAGGGCGTGCAGGTGCGGGTGGATGTGCCGGGTAACCAGGCCGTGCTGCCTGCTATCCAGGCGCTCATCCAGCTGCGCGACGCCGTAACCGCCGGGGACAGCGTGGCGGCCACTGGTCCGGCGCTCTCGGCGCTCGACGGGGCGCTGGACACCGTGCTGCAGGTGCGCGGCAGCGTGGGGGCACGCGTCAACCGCCTGGACGCCATCGGCAACCAGCTCACGGAGGAGCAGACGTCGCTGGAGGGGCTGCGCTCCGGCCTGGAGGAGATCGACGTGGCGGACACCGTCGTCCGCCTGAACGCCGCCCGCAACGTGTACGAGGCGGCGCTGGGCGCGGCGGCGCGCGCGATCCAGCCCAGCCTGCTCGATTTCTTGCGCTAGAAAGGACGGCGGCATGGCTCGACTATCGGGCGCCCCGACGCCCGCGCCGGTACGCGAGGCGACACGCCTGCGCTTCGTGGCGGGGATGCCGGGGCTGGAGGAGTACCGCTACTGGACGCTCATCCCCATCGCGGACTGCCCGCTCTACTGGCTCCAGTGCGAGGCCGAGCCGGCCCTGGCCCTGCCCCTGGCCGACGCCCCGGCCGTGCTCCCGGACTACGCGTTTGAGCTGAGCACGGCGGACGTGCACGCCCTCGACCTCCGGGCGGCGGAGGAGGCGCTGGTGCTGGTGGTGCTCACTGTGCCGGCGGACGGCGGCGCCATCACCGCCAACCTGCTGGCGCCGGTGGTGGTGAACGTGCGCACCTGGGCGGCCAAACAGGTGATCCTGGACGGCACGCGCTACAGCCTGCGCCACCCGCTGGGAGGGCAGACGGGACACGCCTCGCAGCGGGCGGCGTGAGCGCCGGCCGTCCGGGGCGGGGCGAGCAGGGAGGCCGTGGAGGGGGCAGGGATGCTGATCCTCACCCGTAAACCGGAGCAGAGCATTCTCATCGGTGAGGACATCGTGGTCACGGTGCTGGCGGTGGAGGGCGATCGCGTCAAGCTGGGGATCCGTGCCCCAGCACACGTGACCGTGCTGCGCGAGGAGGTGCGGCGCGCGGTGCAGGGCGAAAACCGCCGCGCCGCCGCCCAGGCGCGCGACCGGGCGGCGACGGTCCAGGCGCTGGAGGCGCTCGCGCGCGCCCCGAAACCGCCCACGGCCCGTGAGCGGGACGCGCCGCGGCGGTGAGCGGCGTACGCCGACCGGCGGGTGTCCGGTGTGGCTAAAGTCGGGCCGGATGGCTTCGACACCCAGGGTGAATCTGCAGGGAGGTGTGGCGAGCGAAGCAAGAGGGACGGATCGCCTTCTCACACCCCGCGGGCGGCGGCGGGCGCCAACAGCCGCCGGAAACGGAAAGGATTCCGTACATCTCACCGGCTAGGAGGCCACGGCAACCATGGGTCTGACGATCAACACCAACATCATGGCGCTCAACGCGCAACACCGGCTGGCGATGACCAGCCTGGAGCAGGCCAAGACGCTGGAGAAGCTGTCTAGCGGCCTGCGCATCAACCGCGCGGCCGACGACGCGGCCGGGCTGGCGGTGTCCGAAAAGCTGCGCAGCCAGATCCGCGGCACCAACCAGGCCATGCGCAACGCCCAGGACGGCATCTCCATGATCCAGACGGCCGAGGGCGCGCTGGAGGAAGTGCACTCCATGCTCCAGCGCATGCGCGAGCTGGCCGTGCAGGCGGCGAACGACACCTACTCCAACGACGACCGCAAGGCGATCAACAACGAGCTGCAGGCGCTGAAGACCGAGATCAACGCCATCTCCCAGCGCACCAAGTTCAACGGTAAGAGCCTGCTCACTGGCGCCCTCTCCACGCAGCTCGATGCTACCAGCGCCGTGCGCGCGGGCTTCGTGGTCAATGCGGCGAGCAACACGTCCGTTACGGCGGTAGACGTGAGCGGTGCCAAGGCGGGCAAGACCTTCACATTCACGAGCACCGCCACGGGCCTGCAGCTGTCGGACGGCACGGTGACGCAGGAGATCGCCGATGCCCAGCTCGCCGTGGCCGCGGACGGCTCCATCGTGCTGGACTACAACCAGCTCGGTGTAAGGGTCACCGTCTCGTCCGTGGCGGGCGAGACCGCCGCCAACGTCAAGGCGGGCCTGGACACGCAGACGGTCGTAACAGCGACCGGCAGCTCGGCCGCGAACTTCCAGATCGGCGCCGGTGCCGGCGGCGTGGCCACGGGGGATGCCATTTCGGTCTCCTTTGACCGGGTGGAGATCTCCGCCTCCGGCCTGTCCACCCTCAACACCGAGCTGAGCGACTTCAACACGGCCGTCACCGGTGGCACGTTTGTGGCCGCCGATGCCGAGCAGCTCATCAACGCCATTGACAGCGCCATCACGTTCGTGAACGAGCGGCGTGGTGCGTTGGGCGCGGCTCAGAACCGCCTGGAGCACACGGTGAAGTCGCTGGCGGTGGCGGTGGAGAACCTGAGCGCCTCCGAGAGCCGCATCCGCGACACGGACGTGGCCCAGGAGACCTCGAACATGGTGCGGGCCCAGATCCTCTCGCAGGCGGGCACCGCCGTGCTGGCGCAGGCCAACCAGGTGCCGCAGAGCGCGCTGGCGCTGCTGCGGGGCTAACCGAAGAGGACCGCGGGGGTGAGGGCCTGACGGACGAGTGGTGGCCCTCACCCCGCCCTTCGGGCACCCCTCTCCCCCGGCGAGCCGGGGGAGAGGGGGTATGGAGCTATGCCGGCGAGGGCGAGCCGGCTACGCCGGACCGGGTGAGGGCCGGAATGGCAGGCCCTCACCCCCTGACCCCCTCTCCCACGTGAGCGTGGGAGAGGGGGAACTGGCACCGGCGGGGCGGCTTCGTGGACGCTTGCTCCCCTCTCCCGCCTCGCGGGAGAGGGGGCGGGGGTGAGGGTCGGAACCCCAATCCCTCTCCCGCTGGCGGGAGAGGGTGGTCCGGCGCAGCCGGACCGGGTGAGGGCCTGCCCCGGCGCAGCCGGACCGGGTAAGGGCCGGAGCGGCTGCGCCGGGGCAGGCCCTGGCCCGCCGGCCCGGGGCATCCTCCGGAGGTGGTGGTCATGGTCAGCGGGGTGGGCGGGCAGCAGCCCATCATGTTCACCGGCCTGGCCTCGGGGATCGACACGGCCGGCATCATCCAGAAGCTGCTGGATGCCAGGAAAGGGCCGCTCAAGGCCGCGCAGGACCAGCAGGCGGCCAGCGAACGCCGCGCCGCCGCCCTGCGCGACGTCAAGACCCGCCTCACCAACCTCTACAACCAGATCAAGAACTTCATCGACGCCGGCTACCTCCAGGGGAAGAAAGCGACGGTGACGCCCGGCGGCACCAGCCCGAGCGTGGCCGTGAGCGCCGGCAGCGGCGCCGCCACGGGCACGTTCACCGTCACCGTGCAGCAGATGGCCACGGCCACGCGCGTGAGCAGCCCCACGGCCCTGGGCGCCGCCATCAACCCCACGGCCCTGCTCAAGGACGCCAACCTGGCCACGCCGGTGACGGCCGGCACCTTCACGGTGAACGGCGTGACCATCAGCGTGGACCCGACGGTGGACACGCTGGACGCCGTCATGCAGCGCATTCAGACCAACGTCTCCGGCATCACCGTGTCGCTGGTGTCGGACCCGGACGGGCGCCCCAACCGGCTGCAGCTGTCGCACCCCGGCGGGGTGACGCTGGGTGCCGGCTCGGACACGAGCAACTTCCTCAGCGCGATGAAGCTGCTCGCCTCACCGGCGGGCACCACCCGCACCAGCACCGGCAACCTGGGCGTGGTGCGTGCCGGCGAACCGCTTTCGACCACCATGCCCACGCTGGCCGCGAGCGGCACCTTCAAGATCAACGGTGTATCCATCAGCTACGACGCCTCTCGGGACAGCCTGAGCGCCGTGCTCAGCCGCATCAACGCCTCCGCTGCCGGCGTGACCGCCAGCTACGACGCCGCCACGGACAAGGTGACGATCGTCGCCAAGAAGACCGGCAGCACGGCCATCACGTTCGAGGACGTGAGCGGCAACTTTCTGAACGCCATCGGCGTGCTCACGGCCCCGCAGACGCTGGGCCAAAATGCCCAGATCCAGGTCGATGCCGGCAACGGCCCGGTGACGTACTACAGCACCTCGAACACCGTGACCGACGCCGTGCCGGGGGTGACCATCACCCTCCTGCGCCAGAGCGCCACGGCCGATACCGTCACCGTCGCGCAGGACGTGGACGGTGCCGTCGGCCGAATGAAGGACCTCGTCACTCAGTTCAACAGCACGCTGGACTTCATCAACCAGCAGATGAAGTTCAACACCGACAACCCGCTGCTGTCCAACGGGCCGCTGGCCGGCGATGCGGGGCTGATGCGCATCGCCAGCACCCTGCGCACGATGATCACCGCGCGCATCGACGGCGTGAGCGGCGGCAAGACCACGCTGGCGGACCTGGGCGTGAGCTTCGGCGCCGTGGGGTCGGCGGTCGGGACCACGAATACCCTCACGCTGAACGAGGCCAAGTTCCGGGCGGCGCTGGAGGCCGACCCCGCCGGGGTGGCCAACGTGCTGGCCGCCTTTCAGGCCTCGGCCACCCTGCAACCGGGTGGCACCGGCAGCGTGGCCTCTATCAGCGGCACGCCCACGGCGGTGCGCAAGCCGGGCACCTACACCGTGACCACGGCCGACAACGGCAACGGCACCGCCAAGGTGACGGTGACGTTCAAGCCGGCGGACGGCGGCCCGAGCGTGGACACGGTAGTCGACCAGGTTGCCCCCGGTAGCACCCTCACGAGCCTCATCCCCGGCCTCACCGTGACCCTCAAGCCCACGATCCAGGCCGGCACGGACACCATCACCGTGACCACGCCGGTGCGCGGTATCGCGGCCAAGTTCGAGCAGTACCTGGAGCCGCTGGTGCGCGCCGACGGGCTCATGGACCGTCGCCTGGACGAGGCCGATCAGGAGACCAAGCGCATCAAGGAGAACATCGACCGCATCAACGAGCGGCTGGACCGGGAGCGCCAGCTCCTCCAGGAGAAGTTCGCGCGCATGGAGACGGCCATTGCCCAGCTCCAGGCGCAGCGCTCCTCCTTGACCGCGCTGGCGTTGCTGGGACTGGGCGCCCAGTGAGTCGCCGCGCGGACCCCACGACCTATCCGGCGCCTCCCCGATAGGGCGAACCGCCCGGTGCGTCGAGACTCACCGTGACGACCCGCGGTGCAGCGAAGGGACGAGGACATGAAGTTGCCGAACCCATACCAGCAGTACCAGGCCACGCAAATCCAGACGGCCAGCACCGGTGAGCTGGTGCTCCTGCTCTACGACGGCGCGGTCCGCTTTCTGAGCCGCGCCCAGGCGGCGCTGGCCGAGCGGCGTCTGGATGACGCCAGCGCGGACCTGGTGCGCGCGCAGGAGATCGTGCTGGAGCTGGTGGCCGGGCTGGACCTGGAGCGCGGCGGCGCCCTGGCCGCCAACCTGCGCGAGCTGTACCTGTTCATCTACAAGACCCTGCTCGAGGCCAACCTGCGCAAGGACGGGACCGCGATCGCCACGGCCCTGCGCTTGCTGGAGCCGGTGCGGTCGGCCTGGCAGGCGGTGGTACGGGGTGAGGCGGAGGCGGTGCAACCGGCGCGGGGAGGGATGGTGGCATGACCGACCTGGGCACCCTGCGGCAACACCAGCTCCTCACCCGCCTGCTGGGCCTGGCCCGCCGGCAGGGTGAGGCGCTGCGCCAAGACCGGCTGGACGAGTTCCTGGCCTTGATGGACCTACGCGAACAGATCATCACCGAGCTGGTGGCCATTGAGCGTGAGTCGCCGCCCGCCAACGTGCTGCCGCTCCCCACCATCAAGCCCACCGGTGCCGACCCGGATGTACGTGCGGCCTTGCGCGGATTGGTGCGCAGCATCCTGGAGCAGGACGACGCCAACGAGCAGGCCCTGCGCGCGCAGATGGGGGCGGTGCGCGACGCCGTCGTTCAGCTGGACCGTGGCGCCGTGGCGGGGCGCGGCTATGCGGCCACGTTGGCCCGCCCACAGGCCGGCTCGGCCGTGGATCGGCAGTGCTGAACGCCGCGCTTAAGCGGCAGGTGAGGATACCGTGAGGCAACGCGGTACCGTTCCGGCCTTCCTGCTCTCCCTGAGCGCCTTTCTCGCCATCGGCGGCGTGATCCTGCTGCTCGCCCCGCGCACCGGCGTGTCGCGGACGGCGGTCCATACGGAAGCTCCCGGTTCGACCCCGTCCCCGGTCGCCGAAGGTGGGGGGCAGCCGGCGCCAGGGGTGGCGGAGTACCCCCTCATCGAGCACCTCAGCGCCATCCCGCGGCCGGAGCTGCCCATCCGACTGGTGATCCCCGCCATCGCCTTGGACGCGCGGGTGGTAGAGGTGGGGATTGTGATCGAGGATGGCAAACCGGTGTGGGAGACGGCGGCCTTCGCCGTGGGCTATCACCGTGGCACCGCCCTGCCGGGCGAGAAGGGCAACACGGTGATGGCGGGCCATATCAGCAGCCCCGTGAGCCGCAAGGGAGAGGTGTTCCGGCGCTTGCCGGAGGTGCGCATCGGCGATCGCGTCGAGGTGTACACGGCCGAGCGGCAGATCACGTATGAGATCACCGAGGTCCGTGTGGTCGCGCCCACGGCGGTGGAGGTCATGGACCCGACGCCGGACGCGACCCTGACGCTGATCACCTGCTACCCGGACCGGCTCTACACCAAGCGGCTGGTGGTGGTAGCGAAGCTCGTGCCGGCGGCGTGAGCGCTTTGTCCGGGGCCGCCGACCGGCCGGTCTTGTGCCGCGTGTGGGCACGTGGTAGGAAGTGAGCGATTGGAAGGAGTTTGACCCCATGCGCGTGGAAGCGGGTCACACCACATCGGTCGTGTCCTTGGTGGTCGGCCAGGCTGCGGCGCGACCGTCACGGCCGCATCGGGTGACCTCATCCCACACGGACGCGGTGCAGCTCAGCGAGGCGGCAGCGCACCTGCGCCGCCTGGAGCGGGCGGCGCAGCACGCGCCCGACACACGGGCCGAGCGGGTGGCGCACCTGAAGGCGCTCGTGCAGGCGGGCGCTTATCAGGTGGACACCACCGCCCTGGCCGAACGGCTGCTCCGCGCCCTCTAGGCCCTGCGCGGCGCGTCTCCGGCTCGCCGTTCGCGAGCTTGAGGCGTGCCTAGACGTGTCTTCTTCGCTTGGGCCCCTATTCGGATCGGCGGCCGCCTCACCGACATGTTCCACCGGTGGCGTCCTGGGCCGTCGGTCGCTCTGCCTGGTCCGCCGTGTCGGTTGACGTGCGTCTCTGAACCGAGCCGGTCGGTGGTGGCCGTTATGGTCTTGCTTGCTCGTGCTGTGCGTCGCACTTGCCGCTTGGATCTGGAACCAACAGGTGAGGAAGTCGGCGAGGCGCCCAACGGCCGCGTGCCGACCGGGAAACCGGGAAAGGGAAGCAGGATCGAATGATGGCGGCTGGGGACGGCGAGCTGCTCGTGGAGCATCCAGGGGCATTTGTGGGCAAGCGGTCGGAGCGGGTGCGGGTGTCGCTGGGGCGGGACACCCTCCACGAGCGGCCGTTGCATGGTCTGGAGCAGGTGGTGATCGCCGCCAACGGGGTAACGCTGTCCAGCGATCTGGTGCGGGCGTGTGCGGAGCAGGGGGTGGCGATCGCCTTCTTGTCTCGGTCGGGGACGGCCTATGCGCGGTTGATGGCGCCGGGGCTGGTCGGCACCGTGCACACGCGCCGGGAGCAGTTGCTGGCCTACGGTGACGCGCGAGGGGTGGCGCTGGCCAAGGCGTTCGCGGCGGGCAAGCTTGGCAACCAGGCCAATCTGCTGCGCTACATGGTGAAGAACCGGCGGGCGGAGCCCGAACTCTACGAAGCGGTGCGCGAGGCGGCCTTTCAGATCCAGGAGCATGCCCGACGCATCGCCGAGCTACCGGGGACGAGGGTGGAAGAGCTCCGCGAGGGGCTGCTCGTGCAGGAGGCGCATGCGGCCAAGTGGTACTGGGACGCGGCGCGGCGATTGGTGGAGGTACCGGACTGGCAGGGACGCGAGACGCGTGGGGCCACGGACCTGGTCAACTCCTGCCTGAACTACGGCTACGGGTACCTGTACCACCGTGTCGAGCAGGCCGTCATCCTGGCCGGCCTGGATCCCTACGCCGGCTTCGTTCACGCCGACCACCCTGGAAAGCCGAGCCTTGTGCTGGACCTCATTGAGGAGTTTCGCCAGCCGGTGGTGGACCGCACGGTGTTTGGCATGCTCAACCGCGGGATGAAGCTCGAGGTAGAGCAGGGCCGCCTGACGGACGCCAGCCGACGGTTGCTGGCCGAGCGGGTGGCGGAGCGCCTGGAGGCGGAGGAGCCGTACCACGGCAAGCGGCACAAGCTGCGCACCATCATCCAGCTTCAGGCCCGGCGCGTGGCCGCCCACGTGCGCGGTGAAGCCCCTTACCGGTCATGGATCGCCCGATGGTAGCATCCCATGTCCAGACCTGCCGGCGCGCTTTCCGCGCTTGGTGGCCGTGTATAGGACGATGAAAACCAACCGATCAGAACGTGCGTACACATGCCCGCCTGGGTGACAGGCAAACGGGGCTAAGTGACGGCCGTTCGGTATACTCTGAGGTCATCGGCGGTTGAGGCGCTGACGCTCATGGGGAGAGGGGGGACATGGTTACCGACACGGTGACGGGGTGGCCGGTCACGGGCGGGCTGGTGCTCGGGTTTGCGGTTTATCCCCTGCGCGTGATCTGTCGGGCGGTAGAGCCCGTGCTGCTCCCTACCTTTGCCGGCAGCGCCATGCGGGGGGCGCTGTTCGGCGCCGTGCGCGACCTGGCATGCGTCAATCCGGCCGCACCGAGCTGCGCGGCCTGCCCGCTGCACCGCGTATGCGGCGCCGCGCTTTTGTTGGCGACGGTGGACGAGCAGGGTCCGCGCGGACGGGAGGTCCCGCGGCCGTTCGCGCTGCGGCCGCCGCTGGACGGCGGGCGGGTGGTGCAGCCGGGAGAGCGCTTCACGTTCGGGGTCACGCTCATCGGTGAGGAGGCGCTGCGCCTGCTGCCATACCTGGTGCTGGGGTTGCGCCGCGTCGCCGAGGTGGGGATGGGTCGGCCGGTGGTGACGGACAGGGGCGATGGGGCCGCGGCGCGCCGCGGGCGGTTCCAGGTCGAGGCGCTGCTGCAGGTGAACCCCCTCACCGGCGCCCGGCAGACCGTGATGCGCGCTGGCGACGCCTTGGTCACGCTGCCGGACACCCCGGTGACGCACGCCCAGGTGATGAATTGGTGCGCGGCGCGCGGGCCGGTCTCGCGGCTGACACTGCGGCTACGCACGCCGTTGCGGCTGGTCGTGGACGGCAAGCTGGTGCAGCGGCTCACGTTCCCGCTCGTGATGCAGCGGGTGTGCCGGCGGCTGACGGACCTGGAGCGGAGCTACGGCAGGGTAGACGGGTTGGACTTCCGGGAGGTGCTGGCCCGGGCGGCGGACGTCGAGGTCGTGGAGGACCGCACGCGCTGGCTGGATCTGGAGTCGAAGAGCAGCCGGCAGAGGCGAACGGTCCCCATCGGTGGGCTGGTGGGCTCGGTCGGCTTTACGGGTGAGCTGACCCCGTTTCTGCCCTGGCTGGTATGGGCCGAGCTGGTGGGCGTGGGCAAGGACGTCACCAAGGGCAACGGCGTGATCGAGCTGGCCCTGGCCACTTCGGGATAGGAAGCGGGCGCGGGAGGCGCTGTCGAACTGGCGCTGGCGTGGCGGAAATCGCAAGTGGAGATGCCTCAGCGATGGCTGAGGGACGGAGTTAACACATGGAGGAGCGTTCGGCCATACTCCGCTGGACGGGTCATCCACTGGTCGATGTGGGGGTGGCCGCCCTCACCGCGTTCGCCGGTAAGCGCGACCCGGCTCACGTTACAGCGGCGGACCTCCGAGAGTACGCGGCGTTTGCGGAGCGCCACTACCTCAGCGGCGACCTCAGTAAGACCGTGGACGTGCTGTTCACTCGAAACAGCTTCCTTAACCCCAGCTTCAAGCTCGAACAAAAGCGACAGCGCATACGGGAGGCGATTCTGGCGTTTGAGACCGAGCAACTCCGCGACCCCTCGCCGTGCACGTGGTGCGGCCGGCCTGCGGCCCGTCTGCTCCACCGCGATGACGTTCCCATGCTGGCCGGCCGCACCACGGTGAATTTTTATCCTGGTGGGGCTCCCGGCATCGCGGTGTGTGCCGGCTGCCAGGCCGCCCTGCATGGGCTCGCCATCGGTGCACCGCGCTGCTCGGGTAAAGCCCTTGTGGTTCACGCCGACGATCCAGACCTTCTGGTTGACCTCATCCGCAACTGGGTAAATCAAGTGGTTCGGTATGCGCAGCTCGGTGATACCGCCGATGCCCCGGCCATCAGGAATCCGCGCACCCGCGTCATCGAAGCGTTGCTGCGCATCCACCGTGAGGCAGCGGTAGCCGGCCGCGACCTGGGACTTGTGGTGTACCACATCTCCAACAGCGGTCAGGGACCCGGGATTGAGCTCTTTACCCTTCCCTCTGTGGTGGTCCGGTTCGTGCTGCGGGCCAGCTCCCAAGCATACCGGGACGCGTGGTCCGCCATCGAGGGGCGAGCCTGGCAGCGGATCGGGAAGAGTCGCACCGCCGCCGATCTTCGCGAGGATCAGCGACAACAGTATCGCAATTTCCTTTATGAAGACCTATTTCGTTTGCCAGAGGACTCCGCTCGCTTCATCCGGCTCTACCTGCTCCGTAAACCGGCAGGTTTGACACGTCGTAGCAACGATGATCCCCGTTCCGATTACCATACCGGCAAAGATATCGACGTTCTAAGTTGGAATCTCACCGATCTATTCCTGCGGGAGGTTGTAGGTATGGATCAAGAACGTATCGCGGCGATCCGCTCACTCGGTGACCGCCTCGCGGAGGAGATCGATGAAGATAACAATCGACGTCTGCTTAGACAGGCATACAGCGCGCGAGATTATGGAACTGTGCGTCGTCTGTTGATTCGCGCGAATCTGGCGCGTCTAAACCGAAAGTCAATACCAATTATCGGGTTTGATGACTTTCTTGTTGTCTTTGAAGAAGGAGAGGAGCTTGCCAGGGTTGATTGGCGGCTCGTATGGGATCTAGTTCTGATTCGTACCATCGAAGAACTACATCGACGCGGCAAGACTCAGCTGGTTCAGGAGGCTGTCAGCGATGTGACGATCCAAGAGGAGATGGCAGAGTCAGAGCCAGCCATGGTCGAGTGATTTTGCGGGCATCCACATGCCAGAAGGGAGGATAGGAACGTGGCGTTTCTGACCGGGATCATCTTGATCGACGCGCCAGCCTCCGCGCTGAACAACGCCGGGGCCAACGAGCTGGCACGCACAGAGAACGCGGTGGCAACGAAGGTCATCCGCACCCGTCAAGGCGCGTTTCCGTATGTGTCCGCTCAGGCGTTCCGTTACTGGCTGCGCACGACGCTGGAGCGCACGCAACCGGCCTGGAAGGCGGCACCCGTCTACCGCGAGGCGAAGGTCGCCTACACAGACGGCAATCCTATTCGCTACTGGGATGATGACCTGTTCGGCTACATGCGGGCACAGTCCAAACGGGCGGATGCGGCGGCACGGCGCGGGGCCGACGAGTCGCGCGCCGGGGAGACACCGACGAGCACCGAGCTGACCCGGGTCTCGCCGTTCCGCGTGAGCCCGTTTGTGTCGATTGCACCGGTCTCGCTTATTGATGATTTCGGCACCATGAGCCGCCAAGACGGTGACCCGGTGCCCCATGAGCACCAGTTCTATCGCGCTACCCTCAAGGGCATGATATCCCTCGACCTCCACGCGGCCGGATTGTTCAGTTACCGCAACCGCACGGGCTATCGCAACCTCGACGACAACCGCCTCCAGGAGGCGCGAGACCGCGGTCTTGAACCGGTTGAGAGCGAGCAGAGCTTCCGTCTACCACTCGCGGAGCGGATCGAGCGGGTGCAGACGCTCCTGAAAGGGCTGGCGATGCTAATGGGCGGCGCCAAACTCGCCCTCCATTACACGGACGTCACCCCCGTGGTGTTCCTCGCCCTGGTGCTGCGCGGCGGGAACAACCCGCTGCAATACATCATTCAGGCGGATGCACAGGGCCTGCCCTCGGTCCACACCGACGCCGTGGAGGAGGTGTTTCGGGTCTGGGGCGACCAGATCCTGTCGCCACTGTATGTCGGCTGGACGCAAGGCTTCCATGATGCGCAACGCACCCGTTTGCTGGAAACGCTGGAGCGGCTGCAGCCGTCACTGGGGTTCCGCACCGGTCACCCGCGCGAGGTGATGAGCACCATTGCCCAGGATTTTCGCAGTGAGGCCAACGCCGCCTGGCTGGCATAGGGGGTGACCCATGGAGGTCCTACGGGTGGAGTTGGACGGCGTGACCACGTCGTTCCGGTTTCCTCACTTCCTCGTCGGGCGGCAGCCGACGTTCCCGCTTCCGCCACCGGCGACCATCCTGGGGCATATTGCCAGCGCGCTTGGCGAGTACCCAGACCATCGCGCTCTCCGCTTTGCCTATTCCTTCACGGCCGCGGGGCGCGTGGACGATGTGGAGACGGCGCACATCACCGAGGTCGGCGGAGCGGTGCCCAGAGAGGACAAAGGGCGTTTCCCCTACCCGGTGAACGTCACCGCAACCCCGGGCCCGCTGCTTCGGGAGCTCTTAGTGCAGCCGCATCTCGTGCTGTACCTGGACGCTCCCGGTGAGCTTGAGCGGTTCTACCGTGCTTTCCGTGAGCCGCGGTACATGGTGGTTCTTGGGCGTTCACAGGACTTGGCCTCATATCGGCGCGTTGAGGTGATCCAGACTGAGCTGCGGCCGGCTGGATATGTCGAGGGTACCCTGCTCCCGCAGACGGAGCGGCCGCGTTTCCGGGCGGCAGTGCCGATGATCATGCCGCGCTACATTGACCCGGACAACCGTCGCCGCGTGGACTGGCAGTCCTACCTCGTGCTGACCGCCCACTGCTTCGTGACGCCGGACGTGGACGGGGAGAACGCGAACCGGGCACGTGCGCGAGCGGGTGAGATGTTTGACGTGGACCCTCAGAGCCCCGCCCGGCGTGATCGGCAGGGCAACGTGTACCAGCGCATCCTCTATTGGCATCGATTTGTGGACGCAGGCGTATGACGCCCGAGGAGCTGCTGCGCGACGTCTGGGCAAAGTCGCCACGTCAGGGCTCGTCCCGCGGTGAGAGCCTGCATGCGCATACCCGGCGGACGGTGACGATGCTGGGCCAGCTCCGCACCCGGCTACCAGGGCTGGCGAGCGCCCTCGAGGATCCGCTGCTCTGGCAGCGGGCCTTCTGGGCCTGCACCCTGCACGACATCGGTAAGGCCGCAGCGCCGTTTCAGCAGATCTTGCGTGGGGCCGCAGCGGCCTGGAGCCATCGCCATGAGGTGGCTTCGCTTGCCTTCTTGTCCTGGGCGCTTGGTCAAGAGGAGGAGGAGATCGCGTGGATCGGGGCCGCCGTGGCATCCCATCACAAGGACGGTCCTGAGATCGATGCGCGCTACCCGGTAGAGTTTCCAGAGGACATGGACCTAGGGTCCATGTTCGCCGGGTTTTCAGATGATACGTTGGCCGCGTTGGCGGCCTGGCTGCGTGAGATGCCGGCGCGTTGGGCAGCAGACCTTGGGCTTACCGGGGTGCCCGGTGCGCGCGCTGTCCCTGACCGGATCGATGGACGACGCTTCCGTTCGAGCGATGGGCCAGACGCGGTGCTCAAGGCGCTAGCCGCCTATGAACGGCTCCGGACCCGCCTGCGCCGTGAGCCGGCAGACTCTGTTCTGAACCGCCGGGCCCTCGCCTATCGAGGGCTGCTGCTCCTGGCGGATCGGTTGGCATCGGCACAGGCGGGCAACCTCAAGCTGCTGGAATTACCCTCGGTGCAGGCGCTTTTCGCCGACGAGACGGTTCGCCCCCGGGATTATCAACGCACGGTTGGCGGCGCCGTGGGCTCGGTCGTCGTCAGCGCGCCGACGGGGAGCGGCAAGACCGAGGCGGCGTTGTGGTGGGCGAGCACACAACAGTGCGCCGAACCCCACCGGCGCAGCCTCATCTATCTCCTCCCGTATCAGGCCAGTTTGAACGCGATGCACCAACGCCTGCGTCGCACGCTGGGCACCGACGTCGGTTTGCTACACGGGCGCGCCACGCAGGCGCTCTACCGGTTGTTACTCCGTGATGGTTATGAGTCCGACCGCGCGGAGCGGATCGCGCGGCGGGCCACCGACCTGGCCCGGCTGCAGCGGCCGGCGGTACACGTGGCGACGCCCTACCAGCTGTTGCGCGCCGCCTACCGGTTGCGCGGCTATGAGATGACCTGGGCGGCGCTGCACGGTGCGCTGCTCGTCGTGGACGAAGTGCATGCCTATGACCCCTCTCGGCTCGGTCTGCTCCTAGGGATGCTCACGCACCTCGTCCATCGATGGGACGTGCGGGTCTGCACGCTGACGGCTACCATGCCGTCCTGGCTCCGGACGCTGCTTGTTGACCGCCTTGGAGCAACGTTTATCTCCGCCTCCGATGATGACTTCCGCGCGTTTGCACGGCATGAGTTACACCTTGTCCCCGGTGATCTCCGCTCAGTGCTGCCGACAATCGTCGAGCGCGTTCGTGCAGGACAGGCGGTACTGGTAGGTGCTAACACGGTTAGCAGCGCACAGACGATCTATCACGCCCTAAGGGAAACGCTCGGAAAGGAGCAGACCAGGCTCCTGCATAGCCGCTTCACCGGACGTGACCGTTTGCGGAAAGAGAACGAGTTGATGGAACTCGTTGGACTCTACAGGTCGAAACAGGTGGCGCTGGCATTAGTGGCAACCCAGACCATTGAGGTTAGCCTCAACCTCGACTTCGACACCATCTACACCGAGCCTGCACCCATTGAAGCTCTGGCGCAACGCTTCGGGCGGGTGAACCGTACCCGTCGGCTCATACGAGCTCCCGTGTATGTCCTCACTGAGCCAGATGATGGCCAGCACGTCTACGACTCCCGGCTTGTGCGCAGCACCCTCGCCACCCTTACACGCCGAGACGGCCAGTTGCTTGATGAAGCCGAGCTAATCCGAATGCTCGACGAGGTGTATGGTGGCGGGCTGGCCGATGAGTTTCAACGTGAAGTCATTCACCATGAACTGATATTCGCACGCAGTTGCCTTGGAGATCTGCGTGCCTTTGAGAGTGATGACGAATTAGCTGATCAGTTTGATCAGCTCTTCGACGGGGTCGAGATCGTGCCGTTGGATCTCGTCGAGGAATTCCAGCAAGCGTTGACTCGATCAGTCCTCGATGCGCAGGGCGTTTTGGTTCCAATCACCTATCGCTACCTGAAGCGCTTTGAGCGTGCAGGCCGGGTGAAACGGGTCAGTGGCAGCTTTATCGCTATTGATGCGTCCTACGATAATGAGATAGGCCTGCTACTCATCGATGAGTAACAGGCAGGCTCACCTGGGCAATCGAGCCGATTTTTGCGGGGATAGCGATGGCAGCGAACGCGCTCACTCTAACGTTGGAGGCGGTGACGCCGCTGTTTCTGGCCGGGGCGGAGCCGCGCGGGCAGCCGGAGCTGCGCCCGCCCGCGTTCCGCGGCGCGCTGCGCTACTGGCTGCGCGCCGCCCTGGGCGGGGTGCTGGGCGACGACCCAGAGAAGGTCGCCAGGGCTGAAGCAGCCGTCTTCGGCAGCACGAACCCCGAATGGGGCGGCGCCGGCGCTGTGACCGTGCGCATCCGCCACGGCCCACTTCCCCAGCCGCAGCCCTATCAGCGCGGCGGTGTGACCGGGGTCGGGTATCTCTTCTGGTCGATGGCCGAGAGCGGGCGCGGACGCGGCGATCCCAAACGCTTCTTTCCTCAAGCAACATTCTTCGATCTCCTGCTGTGCTGTCGTCCTGGCGCCCCTGCGCCCGACGCAGCCCTCCCTCAGGCCGCCGCCGCGCTCTGGCTGCTGGTCCACTTGGGCGGCGTCGGCTCGCGCGCCCGCCGCGCCGGCGGCAGTCTTGCGGTCCGCGATGCCTTGGAGTTTCACGGGCTCCGATTCGCCCTGCGCGGCAATGACGCCAACGCAGTTGCGGGAGAGCTCGCCGCGGGGCTGCGGCGGGTGCGTGAGATCTGCGCCCAGGCATCGGGCGGCAACGCCGGCCGCGCCATCGCGAGGCCCAGTTCGTTCGACATCCTGCACCCCGACACCTGTAAGGTGTGGGTGCTGGGACTGTGGCCCTCACCTGACGTCGCTCTGCGCGAGATGGGCAACCGGCTCCAGCAGGCACGGCAGGCCCGGCCGCTCGCTGAGCGGGTGGCCTTCGGTCTGCCCATGCAGCGCGTCGATCTCGCCGGCGTGGACCGCCGCGCATCGCCGCTGTGGCTCAGCGTGACGCGTGCCGGGCAGCACTACGTCGGCATCGCCACGCTCTTTCACTCCGGGTTCCTGCCGCCGAGCGCGCGTGTCTCGGTCAACGGGCAGCCCGGGCTGCCGCCCACCGACTACTGCGTCGTGGAGGAGGCGGTGGCCGCGTGGGTGAAGGGGCCGTCGGGTGGTGCGGAGGTGCACTATGCCTGACGCGGTGCTGGTCTTCACCTTCAGCCCGGTGCAGCCGTTCATCGCCGAGGCGCGGCGGGCGGCCGACCTGTACGCCGGCAGCCGCATTCTGGTCGAGCTGGCAAAGGCGGCCGCGCGGGCCGTGGCGGATGCCGGCGGCAACCTCGTCTACCCCGCGGCCCTCAACGGCGATATCCCCAACAAGCTGGTGGCCGTCGTCCCCTGGGACCGGGCACGAACCGTCGCGGAGCGGGCCGAGCGGACGCTGCGTGAGCAATGGGCGGCAATCGCCGCCTCGGCCCGTCGGGAGCTTGAGAGGCTGGGGCCGGCACCGGACATGGTCTGGGATGCGATCTGGCAACGCCAGGTGGTTGGCCCCTGGCAGGTGTACTGGGCCGCGGCCGCCTTCGCCAACGGCAACGCTACCCTCGCCTACGCCGCCGCCTACCGCAAGGCCGAGCGCGCCCTGGCGGCGGCCAAGCGCACGCGCGCCTTTGACCAGGCCGAGGAGCCCGGGCTGAAAGACACCCTCAGCGGGCGGCGCTCCGCCCTGCGCACCGGGCCGTTGAACCCCCGCGACTACTGGGCAGCGGTGGCCCGGCACCCGGCGGTCACGGCCGCCAGGCTGCGCCCGGCCGGGCGCGAGCGCCTGGACACGCTCGGCGCCGTCAAGCGCTTCGGTGACCTGGCCAAGCACCCCTTCCCGTCTACCAGCAGCGTGGCCACCGCCGATTTCCTCCATCGCGCCCGCGCGCAGGCTGCCGATGCCCTGCACGCCTACCGCCGCGCCGTCCAGGCGCTGCTGGGCGAGCACGCTTACCCCGTGCGCTCGGACCAGGACTGGCCCTACGACGGCGACCTGTTCTACCAGGAGACGCTCACTCCCGGCAGCCTGGCAGGCCGGTATACGCTGCTCAACCCGGATGCAACGGCGCTTGAGCGCGCGCGGGCACAGCTGCGTGGCCTGCACAAGGCCGCCGGCGGCCCACCGTCGCCCTACTACGGCGTCGTGATGCTGGACGGCGACGACATGGGCAAGCGCATCGGCAACCTGCTTAACGAGCAGAACCCGCTGGCGGCCCACCGCGATCTCGGCCGGTGCCTGTCCGACTTTGCCGCCACGGTCCGTCCGCTGGCCGAGGGCGACCAGTACCGCGCATCGGTCATCTACAACGGCGGCGACGACGTGCTGCTGCTGGCGCCGCTGACCACCGCTCTGTCGGTGGCGCAGGCACTGGCAGAGGAGTTCAAGCGAAAGACGGGCGGCACGGCCTCCGCCGGCATCGCCGTTGTGCACCACTTCTACCCGTTGGACGCGGCCCTGGTGGCGGCCCGCGCGGCCGAGCGGCTGGCGAAGGACGTGGACGGCAAGGCGGCGGTGTGCGTGCGCGTGCTCAAGCGCAGCGGCGAGACCACCGACATGCGCAGCCGCTGGCAAGACCTGGGCACGACGTTCACCGACCTCGTCCGCCTCTTTACCGAGGACGGCGCCGGCCAGCCGCTCGCCTCCCGCTTCCCGTACGACGTGGCCGCGTCGGCCTATGGGCTGACGATCCCCGACGAGCGTTTCCAGGCGGAGCTCTGCCGGCTGCTCACGCGCCATCGTAACGGGCAGCACCCGGCGGCACCGGACCCGGCGCAATGGGCGGGGCGACTGACCGACTGGGCGCAGCGGCTCCCGCAACCAGATACCGGTTCCACGACCGACGAACTGGCCCGCTGGCTGGTGTTCGCCCGCTTTGTGGCCCAGGGGGGAGGGGAATGATGGACCTCTTCTTGGAAGCCGTCGACGTCTGGCTTTTCCGCGACGGCCGCCCGTTCGACGCGGGCAGCGACCATCGCGCGCGCAGCCTCTTTCCCCCGTACCCGACCGTGATCCAGGGCGCCCTCCGCTCCCACCACCTGGTGGTGCAGGGCGTGAACCTCAATGACCGACAGGCCGTCGAGGCGGCGGTCGGCACCGCCGACGATGTCCGCAACCTGCGCCTGCGCGGGCCGTTCCTCGTCCGCCGCGAGGGCGACCGGGTAGCGCGCTACCTGCCACAGCCGGCGGACGCGGTCACGGTAGACCGACCGCAGTGCACCCTGCGCCCGGCCTCGCGGCCGCGGGCGCCGGATGATGGCGTGCTCACCGGCGCGCCCACGCCGCTCTTGCTTGGCCTGGACGACGAGGCCGGCAAGGGCGAGGAAGGGCTGTGGCTGCGCGAGGCAGACCTGCACCGCTACCTCCAAGGCGAGACGGTGGCCGGGGCGCCGGCAAAGGCGTTGTTCCAGCGCGAGAGTCGTTTCGGCATTGGTCTGGACCGGCGGCGGCATACGGCGGCTGAGGGGGCGCTGTACGAGGCGGAGTTTATTCGCCCATGCCCGGGCGTGGGCCTGCTGGTGGAGGTGGAGGGCTACGACAGCTGGCCACGCTCCGGCGTGCTGCGCATCGGCGGCGAGGGCCGCGCCGCGTGGTTCGAGCAAGTGGCGGCCCCGCCCTGGCCGGCGCCGCCGGATCCCCTGCCGGAGCGCTTCACGCTCTACTTCGCCACCCCGGCCTACTTCACCGATGGCTGGCGTCCGCAGGGCGGCTGGGGGCAGTTCTTTCTCGGCCACGTCGAGCTCGTGGCCGCCGCCGTGGGCCGGTACGAGAGCGTGGGCGGGTTCGACCTGGCCGAGGGCAAGCACAAACCCGCTCGCCGGTACGTCCCGGCCGGCAGCGTGTACTACTTCCGGGCAACGGGCGAGGCGCGCCTGCGACCGGAATTGGTGCAGGGCGCGGTCACGGAGCACGGGGCCGCGCTCGGCTTTGGACAGGTGTTGATCGGGGAGTGGTAACGATGTTCGAGGCAAGCGCGATGCTGTTCATCTCCGTGGAGACGCCGCTGCACGCCGGTACGGGCCGCGGGTTGGGCGCCGTGGACCTGCCGATCCAGCGGGAGCGCGTCACCGACTACCCCACGGTGCAGGCCAGCAGCCTGAAGGGCGTCCTGCGCGCGGTGACGGCGCCCAACGGCCGCGTTGCGGGGCTCACCACTGAGGAGCACCGGGCCATCTTCGGGCCGGAGACGGGCAACGCCTCCGACCACGCCGGCGCGCTCTCCGTGGGCGATGCCCGCCTGCTCCTGTTCCCGGTGCGCTCCCTGGCCGGCGTGTTCGCCTGGACGACGAGCGCGGACGCGCTGGCCCGCTTCCGGCGTGCCGCCGCCCTGACCGGCCTGCCGCTGGACTGGTCGGAGCCGCCGTCGCCGAGCGTGGGCGCCACCCTCGTGGCCGACGACACCCTGGTGGCCGGGGGCAGTGTGGTGCTGGAGGAGTTCAGCTACACGCCCGACCCTTCCCAGGCGCAGGCGGTGCGTGCCATCGGCCAGTGGCTGGCCGCCAACGCCCTTCCTGAAACGGCGGAGTACGCCTACTGGCGGGACGCCCTGCCGCGCAAGCTGTGCATCCTGCCCGAGGACGACTTCCGCGATTTCGTCCTGCACGGCACCGAGGTGCAGACGCACGTGCGCCTGGAGCCGGGCACCAAGACCGTTGCGGCTGGCGCGCTCTGGACTTCGGAGAGCCTGCCGGTGGATACGCTCCTCTACGCCCCGCTCCTGGCCATGCCGTCCCGTGCCCAGAACGGCCCGCAGCTCACCGCCGCTCAGGTGATCGAGAAGGTGACCGGCCTTGGCCTGCCGCGTCTGCAGCTGGGCGGGGACGAGACGACGGGACAGGGCATCGTGGCGCTGCGCTTCACGACGGCGCACGCCTTTGCACACGCGGGAGGAAACCGATGATCACCGGGGCGGAGCAGACGCGGACCAGCCGGCGGCGCTCGCTGGAGCAGGAGCGGGCAAACGAGGCGTGGGCGGTGGTCGCCCGCCTCAAGGACCAGCCGTTTGCCAGGGAGTACCGCTCCCTCGCGCAGAGCGCCCCGGCGGACATCCAGGCCAACGGCCTGGGCCAGACGCTGGCGTTCTGGAGAGCGAAGGGCTACGACAAGGGGCAGGCGAAGCAGGACAACGCACACGCGCGCCTCTTCGAGGACGTGTCGGCATGGGTCTGCCGCCAGCTCCAGATCGGCGATGGGGATGACCTGCTCACCTGGGTGGTCGAGACGGCCACCACGAACGACTACCGCCGCGCCACCGCGGAGGCGCTGGCCTTCCTCACCTGGCTCAAGCGCTTCGTGGAGGCGGAGCTGCCGTCCGGAGGGGAGCGATGACCATCCCTAACAGACGCGGGCGACCCGGCGGCGACCGTGGGCGCTCCGGCGCATCGAGGCAGGAACCCCGGCCAGGCCGGGAGCCCGGCCGACCCGGCGGTCCGTCCCAGAGGCAAACGCTCACGTACCCCATCCCCCGTGCCACCGCGGCTGCGTGGCGGGCGTGGCAGCCGCAGGCGCCTCAGAACGCCGGTCTCATCTTCGACCGCTTCGCACCCGCCTGGTACGACGGGTGGAACGGTAATGCGGGGCAGGTGAAGAAGCAGGGCCTGGAGGCGGTGCGTGCAGCGGCGACAAGGGCCGATGCCGCGCTCCTTGCCGCCTGGAACGCGCGCTGGCAGGCGGCCGCGCGGGAGGCGCAGGCGGAGGTCTTCTCCCTGCGTACGGGCTGGCGCCTCATCACCGGGCTGGGACGCAAGGGCCCGCTGGAGGTCGGCTTTACCTTTCATCGCTACGGGTTCCCGTACCTGCCGGCCAGCAGCGTCAAAGGCCTGGCACGGGCGTGGGGCCTGTTCACAATCGCCGAGGTATTGGGTGAGGACGTCCTGGCGGCCGCGGCGGAAGCCTATCGGCGTGAGACGCCTGACAAAGACAAGGTTCAGCCCCTCACCGCCCTCCTGCGTCTGCTGGAGATCGACGCGAGTGACGCCTTTGCCCGGCGGTGGGAGCAGGTGCTAGGAGACGGCCGGGAAGAAGCGCGGGAGCTGGCAAGGGCGTTCCGTGCCATCTTCGGCACCACGGCCGCCTCGGGCCAGGCCGTCTTCTTCGATGCCATCCCCGCCGCCATGCCGCACTTGGAGCTGGACATCATGAACCCCCACGTCCCGGAGTATTACCGGGACGGCGGCAAGACGCCGCCCGCGAGCTGGCAAAGCCCTGTGCCGGTGTACTTTCTCACCGTGGCGCCCGGCACCGAGTTCCGCTTCGCCGTGGCCTGGCGCGGCACGCTCGACGATATGGGACGTGCCCGCCGTGCTCTGGCAAAGCACTGGCTGATGTCGGCCCTCACCGAGCTGGGCGCCGGCGCGAAGACGGGCGCCGGTTACGGCTATTTCCTGCCTGCGTCCACCACGTCCACCTCGACCATGGCCGGGGCCGCGGCGGCCCCTGTCACGGGGCCGGCGACGACGGCCGCCGCACCGGCCACGTCATCGGCCGTTGCCGAGCCACCCCTGGTGTGGCGCACCGGCACCGTGCGCGAGTACCAGCCCAACCCCGGCCGCGGCCGGCTGGTGGACGACGAGACCGGGGCGGAACTGCGCTTCACCCGCGACGCCATCACCGACAAGGGCTGGTCGCCCGGGAGAAAGATGAAGGTGCGCTACGCCGTGCGCGAGGAGGACGGCCGGACCGTGGTGGTGCGGGTGGAGAAGGCGTGATCCCCAGGAGGAGGCGAACCATGACGGCGGACGCCCAACCGGCGGTGACGGCGATCAGCTTCCTCGGCACCAGCAATTACCAGGAGACGGAGTATGTGTACCGCGGGCGCGGCTGCCGCACGCGCCTGTTCCCGGCCGCGCTCCTACGCCTGTGCCCGGAGGTGCGCACCCTGCGTGTGCTCGTCACGGAGCAGGCGCGGCAGAAGTGGGCGGATGAGCTCACTGCCGCGATCGACCAGCTGCGGGACCCCAAACAAGACTGGTCCCTGGTGCCGATCCCCGACGGCAAGAGCGAGGATGAGCTGTGGTCCCTCTTCGACACGCTCGTGACCCAGGTCGAGGAGGGCGATGCCGTGATGCTGGACATCACGCACGGTTTCCGTTCCCTGCCGCTCATCGCCGCCGTGGCGACGGCGTACCTGCGCGTGGCTAAAGGCGTACGCCTGCACAGCCTGCTCTACGGCGCCTACGAGGCCCGTGACGCCGATGGCCGTGCCCCGGTGTTCGACCTCACGCCGCTGGTTGTGTTGTTGGATTGGATGGCGGCCGCCGATCTCTTTCGGCGTACCGGCAACGCCGAGCCGCTGGCCGGGTTGCTGGAGGAGACCCAGAATACGCTGCACCGCTCCCAGCGAGGCGCCGCCGGTTTACCCACCCGGCTCAAGTCGGCCGCGGGCGCCCTGCGCGACTTCTCGCGCGCGCTGCGCCTGCTGCGGGTGCGCGAAGCCATGGCCCGCGCCGTCGATGTGCAGCAGGTACTGGCTTCGGGGGCGGTGACCGCGGAGAGCGAGCGCTGGGCGAAGCCGTTCCCCGCGCTGCTGGACCAGGCCCGGCGGGTGGTGCAGCCACTGGCGCTTACCGACCCGAGCGCGGACCCGGCCCGCGAGCTGGCGGCCCAGCGAGAAGTAATCCGTTGGTATCTGGACAAGGGCTGGGAGGTCGAAGCGGTGCTGCTGGCACGCGAGTGGCTGATCTCCGTGAAGGCCCTGCGCGCCGGCCGCCGCCTGATGGAAGACCGCGCGGCGGTCGAGGACGCCATCGAGGCCGCCGCCCGCATGCGACGACGGGATGGCGCGGCGGAGGCGGGCAGAGCGGCCGTCGCGCCCCTCGACGCCGCGGCGGTAGACCCCGAGATCGCCGAGGTCTGGAACTGGCTGCACGACCTGCGCAACGATCTGGCCCACTGTGGCATGCGCCCAAATCCGCGGCCGGCGGACCGGGTGCGGCAGGCCGTGGCCGAGCTGGTCCAGCGGCTGGCAGAGGTGTGGTGAGAGGCGAACGGTGCCTGAGCGGAAGGAGCGGCGATGCGCACGATCCTCGTCACGGTTGGCACCTCGCTGCTGGCAAACGCGCGCCGGGCGCTGGACGTACAGGAGCCGAATGAGGACGACCTGACGCGCTACCTGGCGCACACGGACCCGGTCGCGGCCAGCGCGGAGACCAACGCCCTCGGCCGGCTACTGCGCGAGCGTGACCGGCTGGTGCTGTTCCACTCTCAGACCGAGCAGGGGCGGCGGTGCGCGGAGGCCTTGCGCCGTCACTTCGCGCGCGGGCTGCGCCGGCTGGTGGCGTTGCTCGCCGACCGCATTGAGAAGGAGCGTCGGCAGGGGCGTGAGGTGCTGATCAACGCCACGGGCGGGTTCAAGGCGGAGATCGCCTACGCCACCCTGGTGGGCCTGCTGTTCGACGTGCCGGTGTCCTACATCCACGAGGAGTTTCGCGACCTCATCGAGGTGCCGGCGATGCCCGTGGCGTGGGACTACAGCACCTTTGCCGACTGGGAGGAGTTCTTCGCCTGGATCGACGGTGAGGAACCTCGCCCGACGGATGAGGTGGAGCGACGCTGGCCGCACCTCCCCAACGAAGTGCGCGTCCTGCTGGAGGAAGACGACGGCTACACGTACCTGTCAGCGGCCGGCGTGGCGCTGCGGAGGGCCTACGATGCCGCGCTTGACCAGGCCGTCACGGTGCCGGTCTATCTGTCCGCCAGTGCCGCCCAAACCTACGAGCAGGCGGATCCCTCCCTTCGCTCGCGGTTCGATCGCGCCCTGGCCCGGCTGCGCTCCCCCGCGCTGCGGCGAGCCAGCTCCGAGCCGGTGCGCGACTGTGATGTGCTCGTCTCCCCCCGCGGCCACCGCGACGAGCGGCTGTTCTGGTACGAGGAGGACGGCGCGGTGTACGTGTGCGAGCTGGCCCGCCACAGCGACCAGAGCTACGAGCGCCTGCTTGAGCGCGGGGTGCGGCGCGCGCAGTACCCGCGTGAGCGATTCCGCCCCTGGACCGGTTAGGTACGAAGCGTCGCAGATGCCTCCCGGCACGGGAATAACAGGTAAAGACCGGTTTTTCGACCGGGATGCCCGTGCGCCGGGTGGACGGCGCATCGATGACCGTGCTGGTCCTGTACGACATCGCGGACGATCGCAAGCGGGCGAAGGCGGCGAACATCTGCCTGGACTACGGTCTCACGCGCATCCAGTACTCAGCGTTCCTGGGGGAGCTTACCTCGGCCCGCCGCGAGGAGCTGCTGGCCAAGCTGCGGCGGCTGCTGACGGAAACGGACGCGCGGGTGCACTGTTTTCCCCTGTGCGAGCGGGACATCCGGTTGGCACGGGCAATCGTGATGGGCGAGCTGGGGGCGGCGCAGCCGTTTGGGCCGGAGCTGGTGAGGCGTGGAGCGCGGGAGTGAAGGTGAGCGGTGGAAGAGGCCCTGTCTCTGACCGTCACGGATGTCAAAAACTTTCTCTACTGCCGCCGGATCCCGTACTTCACTTACCTGTTGGGAGGGCCCCGGCCGGTGACGTTCAAGATGCTAGAGGGGCGGCAAGCACACGCCGAGACGGCGGCGTTAGAGGCGCGACGCACCTTGCGGGCGTACGGCCTGTCCGATGGCGAGCGCTTGTTCGATGTTCTGTTGCGCTCGGAGCGCCTGAGGTTGAGCGGGCGGCTGGACATGGCGATCCGGCGTCGGTGGGAAGTGATCCCGGTGGACTACAAGGACTCCGCCGGGCCGGTGGGCATGAACCACCGCTACCAGCTCACCGCCTATGCCCTCCTGGTCGAGGAGGCGCTGGAGCGGCCCGCGCGGCGGGGGTTCATCTATCTGATTGGGGCGCGGCGGGCGGTCGAGGTGCCGGTACGGCCGGGCATGCGCCGCCACGTGCATCGGGCGCTGCGTGCGATACGACGCATGATCTGGAGCGAGTCAATGCCGCCGCCCACGCGCTTCCGGGGTCGGTGCACGGACTGTGAGTTCCGGCGGTACTGCAACGATATCGATTGAGCGTATGGAGGGGGCACATGTATTGGTTAGACCACGCGGATCTCCAGCTCATCAGCCGACGCCTGGGGCCACAGGCGCGGACACAACCGGTGGTCGAGGACCTGCGCGGCTGGCGGTGGGACCGGCCGCCGCTCAGCCCTGTGTTCGATGCGCCGCTCACCGTGGAGGAAGTAGCCGGTGTCCGGTGCCCGACGGGACGGGACGTGTACCTGGCGCATGTGCTGGGCGTCTCGCCCGCGTACCGCGCGGCAGAGATCGAGGCCGCCGCACTGCGCGCTACGGTGAGGCGTGCGGTGGTCGCGGCGAAGCGGGCGGTGTATGAGCATGGCGCACACGCGGCCTGGATGTTGCCGTCTTTGCCGTCGCCCGCGCTGGGGGAGGTGCTGCCGATCGAGGCGCCGGCGCCGCCGGGACTGGCGGAGCGCGTGGGGGTGCTGTGGGCGTGGGAGTGCGGACGTATTGCCGCCCGGGTGGCCGAGGTGATGGCGGTGCATCCGCAGGCCAATGCCGACGCTTTGGTGGCCCTGGCAATACCGGTCGTCGTGGGCTGGCGAGCGGAGGCCCGATACCTCGGGCTGGCGGCCCCGGTGGAGGCCGATGGGGTGCTTCAACCTTTGCTGGCGGTTACGGTGCTGTGCTTCCGTCCGCCGCGTGCGGAGGACCGGCTGGTGGCAACGGGCTTGGCGTTGGCGCTGGAGGCGGTGCATGAGTGGCCGGTCGATGTGGGCCTGGTGGTATCCGGTGGGTTTGCGGACGGGTTGCCCACGGTGCGGCGCGAGCTGTTCGTAATCGATGACGAGCTGCGGCAGCAGTTCATCGAGCAGCGGGATGAGAAGGCGCGGCTGGTCCAAGAGGAGATCGACCCAGGGGTGGCGGAGGCCTGTCCGGAGGATTGCCCCTTCTGGCGGACGTGCCATGGAGCGGCTCGCTGAGGCGTGGTTTCGCAAACCCGGTCGGTCGTTGGACGCTGGCCGGTGGTTTCGGCTGGACAAGGGGGCGAAGACCGTCCTATGCTGCGGTCTAGAGCGGTCACGCGGCATCGCAAACCTCCCTGGGTTTGGCGCGGATTTCCGGTTTGCGAAAGCGCGTCGCCAAAGCAGCCGGAGGCGCGGATGGCGGCACATTATACGGGCCGAGAGAGGGCCTGTTCGCCGAGCTTGTGGTTTGCTGGCTCTCCCCGCTCGGCCGGCCCGGTCTAGGATGCAGCCAATTGCCCCGCGGATAGGGGACTGAAAGTCCTGGGACCGCCCCTCACCTGGATACGGGATCACTGGCGGATGCAGCCAATTGCCCCGCGGATAGGGGACTGAAAGATCAATTTCCCCGAGGTTGACAACGGGGTCGTCTACCGCGATGCAGCCAATTGCCCCGCGGATAGGGGACTGAAA
>Ga0101941_1000488_pt1 | contig 66037 bp, 82 predicted proteins | sample DewCreD2012metaG_3_FD_75242 | JGI IMG/M metagenome (GOLD analysis project Ga0101941, IMG submission 75242) | Hot spring sediment bacterial and archeal communities from British Columbia, Canada, to study Microbial Dark Matter (Phase II) - Dewar... ... | reverse complement strand
ACTGTTCTCTTCATTGTCTGCCTCATAACCCGTGATCGCCACGTAATCGGAAGCTCGCAGTTTGTGTCGCCCTTCAAAGCGGCAAGGGATAATGTATCATAGACCGACAAGACAAGTCAAGTTTCTACTACAAAAAAAGATTTCCACTCTTTCTTGACTCTGTAATCTTATAATATCACTAACGATAACTACGATTTCGTGCATACTTGGAGAGCTCCTTGGAGGAAACCAGACGCGCATACATTCTAAAGATGACTTTATATCGAGATTCAATGGCCAGTTTGATATCAGCATTAATTCGTTGATCAGTGAGATCTAGAAGCATCTCGTCCAATTCCTTGCGTAACATGTAGTTTAGTTCCTTGCATTCGCGATCATTGAACAATACACCTAACATACAACATTATGCCCCCTACAATGATTTCATACCAGGTAGATAGACCCTTTGTTATTGTTATGCTCATTAATCAGAATTTTTATTTACTTAAATTGTTCAATCGATATATTAATTCGGTAATCTTCATAAATCAGAATCTTATCTAGGAGTGAATGTTGCCACGCACCTCTCGTTTAACCGAACTGTGTACGATTGGGTGCGGAAGTAATACAGAGGATTGTGAGTCGGATGTATTCACTTGATGGTGCCACCAAGGATGAAGAGCACTATTTATGTACCCTTAGCTTAACATTTGGACAAAACCTGCATAACTTGCTAGTACGAGCATAGGTATGTAGTAATTGTGAAATTGAAGGAGGGCAAATAAGGTGAATTTTTTCTATGTGTTCAACGGAAGAAAACTGAAGCGCTATTTTATTATTGGAATAGCTATTCTGTTTAGCATTGGTGTTGTCTATGTAGAGAAGGATCAGATTTCGGTTTTTTCCTATAGTGAGCCGGCAGCTATCTACAATGTAGTTACGGACAAAAAGGTCATGTCACTTACCTTCGATATCAGCTGGGGTGATAAACGAGCAGAGCCGATCTTGGAAATCCTTCAGGAAAAAGGCGTAAAAAAGGCGACGTTCTTCTTATCCTCACCATGGAGTAGCAGCCATCCGGAAATTGTGAAAAAGATTGTTGATGCTGGATATGAGATTGGTAGCCATGGACATAAGCATGTAAACTACAGCCAGCTCAGTAACGAGGATATTCGCAAACAGATTCAAACGGCTCACGGTGTCTTATCGGAGATGTCGGGTAAAACTCCAAATTTGATTCGGATGCCAAACGGTGACTTTGACAAAAGAGTGCTTCAAGTCGCGGGCGAGCTGGGCTATAAAGTCATTCAATGGGATACGGACTCTCACGATTGGATGAACAAAGGAGCAGAGAATATCATACATCGCGTTGTCAGCAGAGCACATCCGGGCGATATTGTATTGCTACACGCTAGTGATTCCTGTAAGCAAACTCACCTTGCGCTTCCTACTATAATCGATGAATTACGCGCAAAGGGTTATGAGTTCGCCACGGTATCGGAGCTACTTCAGCTGACCGAACTGAAAGGTACGAAGGTGCAGGATCAAGGGAGCTGATCCAATCAGCTCTCTTGTTTCTTAATAACCTTGTGCAGACGTAAGAGCTGCCAAGCGTTACATGCTATCAAGGATGAGGCCATGAATAATGTGGCTTCATCATTACTGACCTGAATAGCAATGGCGGTTTCCACCAAAGTGAACACGAACATAAAGAACAGGCTAGGAATGAATGCATTCCGATTGGTCAGCTTTACCTTCCAATAAGCAACTCCAATGGAGATTATCAGCATTAAACCAATTCCCAACACAAACTTTAAAATTGTTTCTTTCCATAAGAATATGTAGATTTCCAATGGAACTGTTAGGATAAAGAATATTTGGACAAGCTTCCAAGTGGATGGTCGGAACATATCCCTCGCAATAAAATTCAGCGTCATATAGGCAAAGAAGAACATCTGACTGAGAATACTGAACATAAATCCAGCCATTGTCATCGATAATACGTTATAACCAAGCTCAAGAACATTCCATTGAAATAATTCCCCGTCTATTAAGGCCAGAACAAGTCCAACCCCTACCGCTGCCGCAGCCCCAATTAGCAGTGTTGACCAGAACATAATAACCCAATTTCTTATTGTCACTTCAATCTCTCCCCAATTTCATTACAGACCTAAGTTTTTATTCGATTTGATTCACTTTGGTGATTACCCCCAATATTGTAACAGATTCAATACCTTCCTCCAAACATAATTGGTGACAGAATACGCATAATACTATAGACCATTGCTGTATACAATGAGGGGGTGTAACAACGTTGAGCTTACACAAACTGTATCGAACAATACCCATTGCTTGTGTGATCTTATTGCTAACAGCCTGCGGGGGCGGAGGTCAAACTGGAGGAGGTATGCAAAATTATAAGGATGCCAAGTCCATGGTTCTCGATATCCTTGAATCGGAGGAAGCCAAGAAAGCAATCCAGAAGGCTTCAGAAGAGCAAGGCGGGAGTGCTATCAAGATGCTGGGTACGCCTGAAGGCAAACAGATCCAGATCGCTGTTAAGGATGTGCTGACAGACCCAAGTTACCCCAAGCATCTCGAGAAGATGATGACGGATCCTAAATTCGCGGGCGAATTCGCCAAAGCGGTATCTAAGGACAACAAACAGCTGCATAAAGACCTCATGAAGGATCCCGAATATCAGACAATGCTAATTGAGGTCATGAAAAACCCCGAATTCGAAAAAATATTATTAGATACATTAAAAGGTAAAGAATACCGCAAGCAAGCCATGATGATTTTTCAAGAATCGTTAGAAAACCCATTATTTAAGACTGAACTGATGGATCTTATGAAGAAAGTCATGGAAGAAGAAACTAAACCGAAGAAAAAAGAAGAAGGAAAATAATTGAAGCTTGCCATAGTGTTGGATTAAAGCATCATCCACACAACAGCAAGCTTCAAAAAAGTCCTTATTTAAACGTTGTTAAATTTGTTAATAATCCGATCAGCCATCTCTAGATAGATCTGCCCGGTTGCTGATTGTTCCTTGTAAATGGATGGAGCATAATCAGCTTCTGACGGATGGTTATCCGGCGCACCAAGAGGGATTTGCGCAATCAACTCGGTGTGCAGCTCCTCTGCTAGCTTAGCACCACCTCCACGACCAAACACATAATCCTTATTGCCACATGCAGAGCATTCGTAATAAGACATATTCTCCACAACACCTATGATCTCATGATTCGTATGTATCGCCATAGCTCCAGCACGAGCAGCCACGAAGGATGCTGTTGCGTGTGGTGTTGTAACTAATACCTCTTTGCTGTTGGGTATCATTTGGTGAATATCTAAGGCGATATCCCCTGTACCCGGCGGTAGATCTAATAGCATATATTCGATCTCGCCCCAATTCACTTCATTGAAGAAGTTCTTCAGCATCTTCCCGAGCATCGGTCCACGCCAGATCACAGGAGCATTGTCTTGTACAAAGAAGCCCATAGATATCACCTTAACACCAAACTTTGTTGAAGGGATAAGTCGTTCCTCCACCAATTCAGGTTGCTCCTCGATACCCATCATATCTGGGACACTAAACCCGTATATGTCACAATCCATAATGCCTACCTTTTTCCCTCTACGTGCCAATGCTACAGCAAGGTTAACTGTGACGGTGGATTTCCCTACACCACCTTTTCCACTAGCTACAGCAATAAAGTTGGTCTTCGAGTCTGGCGCCAATAACGCGGGCATACCTTGACCTTGTGTCTTGAGCTCTGCCTGGCGACGCTGCTGCATCTCATCTAATCCCGATTCCTTCGGTAACTCCCGAAAGCGTACATGACATTCCTCAATGCCAAGTGGCTCTAATGCTTTTTTCACTTGATTCCTAATCGTTGCCTGAATGTCATCATTTAAGAGTGACAACAGCACTGTCAAATTTACTTTTGTATCCTTAACTAAGATGTCTCTTATTTGATTATGCTCTACCAAGCCTTGATTCCGCTCTGGATCACGTAGTTGGCCTAACGCTTCTAGGACCTGATCTTTCGTTGTCATATCTGCACCCCATTTGTAATTTACTCCTGTCAGAATTTATTATACCACGACAGCTATGGGGTTCCAATTTGTTCACCAGAGTTAAACCGAAGTATCCCTCGGTAAATGGATGCCGCTAGCTTATTCTGATAGATTTCGTTCCCTAGTAATTGTGCTTCCTCAGGATTGGATAGAAAACCTACCTCTACTAATGCAGTAGGAATCGGGAGAACCTTCAGCAGGTATAACGTCTGAGCTGTATTCGCTTTTCGATTCGTATTATTCAAATTCAAGCGAATTTCCTCTTGAATAAAGGTAGCTAGTCGTTGACTCTGCTCACGACCTGGATAATAGAAGGTCTGTGCTCCTCTCCATCTGGAGGACGGAACACTGTTCAGATGAATCGTAATGAGAAGATCTGCTTGTTCCTTTGTTACCAGCTTCGCCCGATTAATGAGGTCCTCGGTCTTCCTACGACTGAATCCCCTTGTTCCAGGTGAAGCTAAGTCTTCGTCATGCTCACGAGTCATCACTACTAACGCGCCAGCCTGTTGTAAATAGTCTCTCACCTGAAGCGCAAGCTTAAGCGTGACCTCCTTCTCTTCAAGACCACTCTCACTCTTAGCTCCTCCATCAACACCACCATGTCCCGCATCAATGGCAATGATCTTCCCTGATAACGGTAAGGTCCAATGTGTCCAAGTTTTCGTTGATGAGAAATCATAGGTCATAAGGGTAAAGAGTAGGATAACCGTTGCCATGCTTAATAGAATCCGATACATGCCCCTGTATGAGATCCATATGAACATTCGCTTACGCTTTCTCTGCATAAATAAACCACCTCATCCATTCGTAACACGCTTCCTTATACAAGGAAGTCCGCCATTACAGAATATGGGACAAGGTGGTTGATTATGCCTATCATATGAAAACTCTTAGATGCCTGCTGCTGAAATTAACTTCTCAGACATACCTTCGATAAGAATTTCCGTAACTTCTGGTCTCGAGAATTCTGGAGGTGGACAAACACCATCTCGCAGCATGGCTCGAACCTTCGTGCCAGATAGATGCATATGCTCTGAAGAGTCATGAGGACAAGTTTTGCTTGTTCCCATATTGCCACATCTCTTACAGAAGAAGCTATGCTCGAAGAATAGTGGTGTAATACCTAATTCATCAGCACTGAAATTACTGAAGATTTCTTGCGCTTCATAGGTTCCATAATAATCACCAACACCAGCATGGTCACGCCCTACGATAAAGTGAGTGCAACCGTAATTCTTACGAACCATAGCATGGAAGATAGCTTCGCGAGGTCCTGCATATCTCATTGCTGCGGGGAATACACCAAGGAACACACGATTTTTTGGATAATAATGCTCTAGAAGTGCTAAATAACTACGCATCCGAATATCCGCTGAGATATCATCTGATTTCGTCTCTCCAACTAATGGATTCAAGAAAAGTGCATCGACAATCTCCATAGCACTCTTCTGAATATATTCATGAGCTCGATGAACCGGATTACGTGTCTGGAAGCCAACTACTGTTCTCCAGCCATTGTCGGCAAATATACGCCTAGTCTCCGCAGGGTCAAAGTAGAATTCTTCGAATTTCTCACGTTTAGGACGATTTATGACATGAATAGCTCCGCCGATATACGTATTCGATCTATTGAATAAATTTTTAACGCCTGGATGCTCCTGATCGTCCGTTTTATAAACCTTGATCGCTTCATCCTTAAAATCCGCCTGATAAATACTCTCTACATTAAGTACTGCATAGATCGTTTCATCTTGCTCCCCAACTAACGCTACCTGTTGCCCAATTCGAAGCTCACTTGCGATCTTCTCTGCTACAGGAAAAGTAATCGGAATACTCCAGACAATACCATTATCTAATTTCATAGTATCCACTACCGAACGATAGTCCTTCTCTGTCATGAAGCCAGTAAGTGGAGAGAATGCACCTATTGCTATTAAATCAATATCCGATAGGGTCCACGTACTAATTTTGATGAATGTTAAGGACCGAGCCTTCTCCAGCCATTTATCCCGATCATTCTCAGGCACAAGACGATTGATCAATGTACCTCCGTGTGGTTTTATCGTTTCCATAACCAAACTCCTCACTGTAATATCTAATGTCAGAATACTTATTTATGCAATCCACATTCCGTCTTCTCCGAGCCTGCCCAACGACCTGCACGAGGATCTTCACCAGGCATAACCTGACGTGTGCAGTAATGACAGCCAATGCTAGGGTAATTCTGATCATGCAATGGATTATAGATGATGTTGTTATTGCGAATATAATTCCATACATCCTCAGTAGTCCATGAAGCAATTGGATTAAACTTCATTAATCCAAACTTGTAATCATATTCTACCTTCTTCGTATTGGCTCTTGTTGGTGCTTGATCGCGACGAACTCCAGTGATCCACGCATCATACTGACCTAATATGTTAATAAGAGGATCAACCTTACGTATGTTACAGCATGCATTGGGCTCACGCTTCCACAGTTCATCCCCATGAGCTTCTGCTTGTTCCTCTGGGGTTAGCTTGGGCTTCACCTGAATGAACTGGATACCATAACGTTCAGCTAAACGATCTCTAGTTTCATAAGTTTCTTGAAAATGGAAGTCCGTATCCAGATAGAATATATCCGTCTTGGGGCTGATCTTGTGAAGCATATCGACTAATACGACATCCTCTGCTCCAAAGCTACAAGCTAATGTTAAGCTTGAGAACTCCTCTGCCGCATAGGCTATAATTGATTCTGGTGTTTCATGCTCAAACTTAGACGCTCCCTCAGTAGCGAACGCTTCCTTCTCTAATAAGTTCATTTGACAATACCTCCGTACGGAATTCCTAGTAAATAGGTATGAATTAATAGGATTATTTTATTATAATACTTTCCTCCCTATTGTTCAATGAATTTTTCAGTTCTATCATCTGTTCTATAGGTATTCCAAAAAGCTGGGCGGAGTGCATATAAAAAGCAGCCTCGAGTATAAACTCGAGGCTGCTTGTACATAAACTTTGTATTAACGCTTGGAGAACTGAGGAGCACGACGTGCTGCTTTTAATCCATATTTCTTACGTTCCTTCATACGTGGGTCACGAGTTAGAAAGCCAGCTTTCTTCAGTGAACCGCGGTATTCAGGATCTACCTTAAGCAATGCACGTGAAATACCGTGGCGGATTGCTCCAGCTTGACCACTAGTTCCACCGCCAGCTGCAATAATCAAGATATCATATTTACCAACAGTGTCAGTAAGTTTCAATGGTTGATTAACAATCAGCTTTAATGTTTCTAGGCAGAAATAATCGTTAATATCACGCTTATTAATGATGATGCGTCCTTCGCCCGGTATTAGACGAACTCTAGCTACCGAATGCTTACGACGACCTGTTCCATAATATTGAACTTGAGCCATGAATCGGAAACCTCCCTCTTATTAACCGTTAAGCTGCCAAACAGCAGGATTTTGTGCTTGATGTGGATGATCATTGCCAGCATATACTTTAAGTTTCGTCTTCATCTTATCGCCAAGACGGTTCTTTGGTAGCATACCATATACAGCAAATTCGATGATCCGTTCAGGACGAGTATCACGAAGCACTCTAGCTGTTGTTACTTTCAAACCACCTGGATATTGAGAGTGGCGATAGTATTTTTTCTGGTCCCATTTTTTACCTGTTAATTGTATTTGGTCTGCATTGATCACGATAACGAAGTCACCTGTATCAACGTGTGGTGTGAAAGTTGTTTTATGTTTTCCGCGAATGATGCTAGCTACTTCACTGGATAGTCGTCCTAGTGTTTGACCGGCTGCGTCAACGATATACCATTCGTGCTCAGTATTCGACTCGTTAGCCATAAAGGTCGTACGCATAATGTTGCCTCCTAATCATTACAATGTGTCAAAATTAATCGTTTTAGCATATATAATACGGCTCTACTCTTAACTGGGGGCCGTGGGATAGCCATTAAGAAGCCAAAACATATTTTATACCATATCCAGTAAATAATCAAGAAATAAATTTCTATTCCCCATCTTCATCTAAATCATATTCTACATCCCATAAGGTTAACCCCTGTGCCATAGCTGTTGGACCTGCTTTAAGCCTGTCTTTGGCTTGTAGGAGGCGTTCCATATCCATTGCTGTACGTTTACCTTCGCCGACCTGAATTAACGTCCCTGCGATCACACGTACCATGTTATATAGAAAGCCATTTCCAGTGATATATACATGTAGAACACCACAACGACCATCCATGGGATCTATAGGATTCTCTGGGGTGATTTCCCTTTCCAGATAGGCATTATAGATCGTTCTCACATGAGACTGTTTCGTTGATCGCGTAGAACAGAAGGAAGAAAAGTCATGCTCTCCTATCGTATATCGAAGTGCCAACTCCATCTCTCTCACATTCAAGGGAGTAGGATGATGGTATTGGTAATGACGACGGAATACATCGGGAATTCTCGAGTTACTAATGGTATAACGATACGTTTTTCTCTTAGCTGATCGTCGAGCATGGAACGACAATGGCACTTCTTTGGCTTCCCGGATAACAATATCTCTCGGCAAGCGGGAATTTATTGCCATACGCCAACGTTCGATCGGGATATCAGAGGACGTCTTGAAATTAACCACCTGTGCTCTAGCATGAACGCCCGCATCCGTTCTTCCCGATCCTTCTACATCGATGTGTTCACCAGTTAATTTATAAATCGCTTCTTGAAGTTTATCCTGTACCGTATTCTTAAAAGGCTGACACTGAAATCCATTATAGCCAGAACCATCGTAGCTAAGAACCAAATAGATATTTCGCACAGTTACACCTCAAATTTCACGGACAATAATGTACAAAAAAAGGGCTTGTTCAGAATCAGATGATTCTGTCCACCCTTTCCCATCGGTCGTTTAGGCTCGATCCACTAGTTCAATGTAAACCATTGGAGCGGAGTCTCCACGACGCGGTCCTAGCTTCATGATGCGCGTGTATCCACCCGGACGTTCTGCATAACGAGGTCCTAGGTCTGTGAACAGCTTCTGAATCGCATCCTTTTCCCCATCCACAGTTTCTCTGCGAACGAATGATGCAACCTGACGGCGGGCGTGCAAATCACCACGTTTTGCTAACGTAATCAGCTTTTCGGCTATGGAGCGTAATTCTTTGGCTTTAGCCTCAGTAGTCTGAATTCGTTCATATAAGAACAAATCGGTTACTAGGTCACGGAATAGTGCCTTACGGCCACTAGAATCGCGTCCCAACTTTTGATATCCTGCCATTTGTATTTCCCTCCCTTACGGTTATTACTTTACTCTGGTTAGTAAATGTACATAGTTGTGATGGATACGACTATTCTTCGTTGCGTAATCCTAGACTGAGTTCTTCTAGCTTTTCTTGTACTTCCTCGAGAGACTTACGACCCAAGTTCCGTACTTTCATCATGTCTTCCTCAGTTTTCGTAATTAGCTCCTGAACGGTATTAATACCAGCACGCTTCAAACAGTTGTAAGATCTTACAGAAAGATCAAGCTCTTCGATGGTCATCTCTAAGACTTTCTCTTTCTTATCCTCTTCTTTCTCTACCATGATTTCCGCATCGCGGGCTTCATCGGTGAGTCCAACGAACAACATTAAGTGTTCGTTGAGGATTTTGGCGCCAATACTAACTGCTTCTTCTGGTCGAATGCTGCCATCCGTCCATACTTCTAACATTAGCTTGTCATAGTTGGTCACTTGACCGACACGAGTATTCTCAATGGTGTAATTCACACGGGTGATAGGTGTATAAATAGAATCGATAGGAACAACGCCGATCGGCAATTCATCATTCTTGTTCTTATCTGCCGACACATAACCTCTTCCACGATTTGCCCAAATCCGCATATGCAGACGCGCATCTGATGAAAGAGTTGCAATGTGAAGATCCGGATTGAGGATTTCAACATCGCTGTCCGTACGAATGTCTCCGGCCGTAATAGCACCTTCGCCCTCCGCATCGATTTCCAATACCTTTACTTCATCCGAATGGATCTTAATGGAAAGGCCTTTTAAATTCAAGATAATCTCTGTAACGTCTTCCAAGACGCCAGGTACTGTCGAGAATTCATGAAGCACACCATCAATTTGAATAGAGGTTACTGCGGCACCAGGCAGCGATGATAGTAGAATACGGCGAAGTGAATTGCCCAATGTAGTCCCATAGCCTCTTTCCAACGGTTCTACGACAAACTTTCCATAAGTACCATCATCACTCACCAATACGGTCTCTATTTTCGGCTTTTCGATTTCAATCATTGACAAACCTCCTTCATTCAACACGTCGTTACCATTCAAGTCATTTCTCGCTCGATTAAACCATGTTGTATATAAGCCCTGAAAATACACTTCATATAAAAAATAATTAATGTGTATTCTTCAGGGGTCGCTCCAAGATACTGATTATCATTCAAATGGTGAAAATTGGTATCGGCGACTTCACCTTCATTATTCACATAGATAATCGTTATTTATACTCTACATGTAAATTCGCTGCGAGCGCATCGTCTCACATGCTCCAGTGCTTGTACAGAAGATTACACGCGACGACGCTTTGGCGGGCGGCAACCATTGTGCGGAACTGGTGTAACGTCTTTGATCAGATTAACTTCAAGACCAGCTGCTTGTAAAGAGCGAATTGCTGCTTCACGGCCTGCTCCAGGTCCCTTAACCATCACTTCAACAGTTTTCATACCATGCTCCATTGCCGCTCTTGCAGCGGATTCAGCAGCCATCTGAGCTGCGAAAGGCGTGCTCTTACGGGAACCCTTAAATCCGAGGTTTCCGGAACTGGCCCAAGAGATCGCGTTGCCGTGCGGATCAGTAATCGTAACGATTGTATTGTTAAACGTTGAACGGATATGGGCAACTCCGCTTTCAATATTCTTCCGATCACGACGTTTCGTACGGACTGCTTTTTTTGGTTTAGCCATTGACGGTTATCCTCCTTTCTTACTTCTTCTTGTTTGCAACTGTACGACGAGGACCCTTACGAGTACGCGCATTAGTCTTAGTACGTTGACCACGAACCGGCAATCCACGACGGTGACGTAAACCACGGTATGATCCGATTTCGATCAATCGTTTAATGTTTAGAGCCACTTCACGACGAAGGTCACCTTCAACCTTGACGGATTTGTCAATTGCCTCTCTCAACTTGCTAACTTCTTCTTCAGTCAGATCACGAATACGAGTTTCTTCACTGATACCCGTTGAAGCAATGATTTGTTGAGAAGTCTTCTTGCCTATACCAAAGATGTAAGTTAAACCAATTACTACACGCTTATCACGCGGTAAATCCACACCAGCTATACGTGCCATATTTGATACGCCACCTCCTTACCCTTGTTTTTGTTTGTGCTTTGGATTTTCACAGATAACCATTACATTACCTTTGCGTCGAATAACTTTACATTTCTCGCAAATGGGTTTGACTGACGGTCTAACCTTCATGATAGAACCTCCCTATAACATTAACCTAAATTTCGGTCTTACTTACGATAAGTAATCCGTCCTCTTGTCAGATCGTACGGTGACAATTGAATAACTACTTTATCTCCGGTCAATATTCGGATGAAATGCATGCGTAGCTTACCAGAGACGTGAGCCAGGATCTGATGGCCATTCTCTAGCTCTACCTTGAACATAGCGTTCGGTAGAGGCTCTAAGACTATTCCTTCAACTTCAATGACATCTTCTTTGGCCAAGGTATTGCTCCTCTCATCTTATGTTGCATCAGCTTGCTGTTGCTCAGCAAACTTGCTTAAGGCAAACCTGATCTTCCCATTCGTGACTCGACCGGCCTCGCGAATACTCTCTACAACCTCATTGCTGATTTCATTGGTAACTTGTAGATGCAGGATATTCTTCTTCTTAGGTTGATCGAATTTTCGCTTATCACCATCAGCAACCCAGACAAATTTGTCTTCGATTGGCCTAATAACAATGGCGTACTTTCCGGCATCTCTCCCACGTAGCACCTTTACAATTTGCCCAAGTTGCACACGCTCGCTGTTATCCATGATATCACCTATGTTCCTAACTTTGTCAGGATTTCATAACCGTCCGGTGTTATAGCAATGGTATGTTCGAAATGCGCACATAGCGACCCGTCCACACTCACTACTGTCCAATTATCTTCCAACGTTCGGACATGTCGTTGTCCTACGATGACCATAGGTTCAATAGCCAAGGTAATTCCCGCTTTTAATCGCGGTCCGCGGTCTGGTATGCCATAGTTCGGAATTTGCGGTTCTTCGTGAAGATCTGCACCAATACCATGACCTACATACTCGCGAACAACCGATAATCCTTCATCTTCGATACACCTTTGTACGGCATGTGAGATTGTATATAAACGGACATCGGGCTTGGCTTCCGCCAATCCTGCATACAGGGATCTTTCAGTAACATCTAGCAGCTTGCTAGCAATCTCTGAGATAACCCCAACAGGATAAGTCCATGCGGAATCTCCATGGTACCCTTGAAATTCAGCACCAATATCAATGCTGATGATGTCCCCTTCAAGAAGCTTGCGTTGACCGGGTATGCCGTGCACCAGTTCCTCGTTGACCGAGGCACAGATACTTCCAGGGAACCCATTGTAACCTTTAAATGAAGGAATGGCACCTTGACTTCGAATGTACTTCTCAGCAATCTGGTCCAGTTCGAGCGTCGTGATTCCGGGCGTAACTGCATTCGCCATAAGGCGATGTGTCTCTGCCACTATCCGACCAGCTTCGCGCATATGATTTAATTCCATCTCGGATTTACATATGATCATTAAGCTTGCCCTCGCAGTATAGTTGAAATCGCAGAAGTCACTTGATCGATTTCTTGCTCTCCATCGACCTGACGGAGCAGGCCTTTATTTCGATAGTAATCAAGTAGTGGTGCGGTCTTGTTGAGATACTCATCAAGTCGCGTTCCTACTTTCTCTTCCGTATCGTCAGAACGTTGATACAGCTCGCCGGAACATTTGTCACAGACACCCGCATTCTTGGGAGCGTTGAATATCAGATGATACGTAGCTCCACATGATTTGCAGATTCGTCTACCTGTTAGACGAGCTAACAGCAGATCTCGATCAACAATGAGATTCATTACATGATAAATTTGTCTGTCCATGTCCTTTAGCATACTATCTAACGCTTCCGCTTGAGAGATCGTTCGTGGGAATCCATCGAGTAGGAAACCTTCTCGAGCATCATCCTTCTGAAGTCGCTCTCTTACGATACCGATGGTAACATCATCGGGTACGAGCAACCCTTTATCAACGTATTCCTTCGCCTTTATACCTAACGGAGTTCCTTGGCTCATCGCTGCCCGAAATGCATCGCCAGTTGAAATATGAGGGATATGAAATTCCTCGACGATCCGTTCAGCTTGTGTCCCTTTACCCGCACCAGGAGGGCCCATGAATATAATGTTCACTTGCTGTCTCCTTTCTCGCGAACGCGACACTATTTGTTGATGAAGCCTTTGTAATGCCGTTTGATTAATTGGCTTTCAATTTGTTTCATTGTTTCAAGCGCAACACCGACTACGATAAGAAGTGAAGTACCTGCCATTTGAACGGATTGTGGTAAGCCAGCAATACTAGCTAAGAATATCGGCACAACCGTAATAGCTGCCAAGAACAATGCACCAGATAGAGTAATACGTGTCATAATTCTTGTTAAATATACAGCAGTAGTCTTACCAGGTCTGATCCCTGGAACGTAACCACCGTTCTTCTTCATCTGATCCGCCATCTGCACAGGGTTAATCTGTACAAATGTGTAGAAATACGTAAATCCAATGATTAGAAGAACATACATTACCATACCAAGAGGTGCAGTGAATACAAATTCTCGTTGAATCCAATCCGCAAATGCATTACCAGTCCAGAAGCTTGCAATCGTCACTGGGAATAACAATAGTGATGAAGCGAAGATTACTGGGATAACCCCTGCAGCATTAACTTTGAGAGGGATATGTGTTGATTGTCCACCGTACATTTTACGCCCAACTACACGTTTAGCATACTGTACAGGGATTTTCCGAATACCTTGTTGAATGAATATGACTCCCACTATGATCATGATGACTACTAGTATAATAATCAACATCTTCGCAATAGGGAAGAACAAGGCAGCTCCTTCTACAAACTCAGTTTGAACAATTTGACTTATTACCGTTGGAAGACCAGCGACGATTCCCGCAAAGATAATAATGGATATTCCGTTACCAATACCAAATTCCGTAATCTGCTCACCGAGCCACATCAGGAAAGCTGTACCTGCTGTGAGAACAATAGCAATTAGAGTATATGTGGTAAAGCTGGCATTCTGTACGAAATCAAAATTATACATCCGGTTGAAACCAATGGCCATACCATAACCTTGAATAAAGGCTAAAATGATTGTTCCATAACGAGTGATCTGAGCAAGCTTCTTCTTACCAGCTTCTCCTTCTTTTGCCCATTGTGCAAATTGAGGGATAACGTCCATAGTAAGTAGCTGCACAATGATGGAAGCCGTAATGTAAGGCATAATTCCCATTGCAAATATAGAGAAATTAAACAAAGCGCCACCTGTGAAGGTGTTTAGTAGACTGAATACACTGGCCGAACCCGTATCCGTCGCTTGCTTCAATAACTCTGTGTCGATGTTGGGAACCGGAATAAATGCACCAATACGGAATATGATAAGCACGCCTAGTGTAAAGAGAATTCTACTCCGTAAATCAGCGACTTTCAGAATGTTCGAAATTGTCTTAAACATTAGATCACCTCGGTTTTACCGCCGGCAGCCTGGATTTTATCTACCGCAGATTGGGAGAACTTGTTCGCTTTGACGGAAAGTTTTACTGTAATATCCCCGTCGCCCAAAATTTTGATGCCATCTCTTGGGTTTTTAACGATCCCCGTCTCTAGTAGAATTGTCGGGGTAACTTCTGTGCCATCAGCGAATTGGTTTAATTCATCCAAGTTAACAATCGCGAATACTTTGCGGTGGATATTCGTAAATCCACGCTTAGGTAAACGACGATATAGTGGATTTTGACCACCCTCGAAACCTAGGCGAACGCCGCCACCGGAACGAGCTTTTTGACCTTTATGACCGCGAGTTGAGGTTTTACCCATTCCGCTTCCGATTCCACGTCCAACGCGCTTACGCGAATGACGGGAGCCTGGAGCTGGTGATAGCTCATGCAGTTTCATCGGTCCACCTCCTAAAATTTTTGTCCTACAACGGTAATTAAATTTCTTTAAGTTCAACTAAATGAGTAACTTGTGTTACCATACCACGTATACCTGGATTGTCCTGATGAATAGCAACTTGGTTCAGCTTACGAAGACCTAATGCCTGAACCGTTTTACGTTGATTCTCAGGGCGACCGATCAAGCTACGTTTGAGGGTAATTTGCAATTGCTTAGCCATTATTTTCCCTCCTAAAAGTTTTGTTTGTAATTATGCATTCATGGCATAGTTTACAAAACTACTTCGAAAGCATAAGCTGCGTTTTGTTTCACAAAACTATTATTTAAATTTTCTGAGTGAAAGTTCCTCAACGGTTTTGCCTCTGAGTTTAGCGACATCTTCGGCTCTCTTCAGACGAGAAAGTCCTTCCAATGTTGCATTCACCATATTGATCGAATTTGATGAGCCTAACGATTTCGTTAGAATATCACCAATACCTGCTAACTCAAGAACCGCACGAACTGGACCGCCCGCTATTACTCCGGTACCTTGCGATGCCGGCTTAAGTAGAACGTGCCCTGCACCGTAGCGACCATTAACTAGATGTGGAATCGTTGTTCCAACAATTGGAACATGAATCATGTTCTTCTTTGCATCGTCGATTCCTTTGCGGATGGCATCAGGAACTTCGGAAGCTTTACCAATTCCTGCTCCAACCCAGCCATTGCCATCGCCGACAACTACTAGAGCGCTAAAGCTGAACCGACGTCCACCTTTAACTACTTTAGAGACACGGTTGATATGAACCACTTTTTCAGTTACTTCTATTGAATTGGGATCTACGCGCAAGTCGTTAACCTCCTTCTTAAATTAAACTTTGTGCCTAACGATATTTTTAATCGAACCACAGGCACTGGTGGCTCCTTCTTATCATTTTAGCTTTTTAGAATTCTAACCCAGATTCACGGGCAGCATCTGCCAACGCCTGCACTCTACCATGGTACAAATATCCACCGCGGTCAAATACAACATTGTTAATACCTTTTGCTTTTGCACGTTCAGCAATTAATGCGCCAACTTTACGAGCAGCCTCTACACTACCACCGTTCTCTACATCCGCTTTAAGATCTTTATCTAAAGTTGATGCTGCAACGATAGTAACTCCGCTGGTATCATCTATAATTTGAGCATACATATGCTTGGAAGAACGGAAAATATTCAGTCTCGGACGGCTCGTAGTACCATTAATTTTCTTACGTACACGAAGATGACGTTTGACTCGAGCTTTGTTCTTATCAGCTTTCTTAATCATGCCAAGTTCACTCCTTTCAGATAACGTCGGCTAGCCTGGTCGTCCTATTATTTCTTCTTACCGGCTTTACCTTCTTTACGAAGAATCCGTTCGCCTTCATACTTGATACCTTTACCTTTATACGGCTCTGGCTCACGTACTGAACGAATTTTTGCTGCTATAGCTCCAACTAATTCTTTATCAATACCTTTGATAATGATTTTTGTATTAGAAGGACATTCAAATTCAATACCGCTGTCTGGAGTGAATTCTACTGGATGGGAATAACCCACATTCAGAACAACCTTATTTCCAGCTATGTTAGCACGGTAACCAACACCAACTAATTCCAACGTTTTTGCATAACCATCTGTAACCCCACTCACCATATTAGCAACTACGCTACGAGTAGTTCCGTGCAATGAACGATGTAATTTATTGTCGCTAGGACGTTCTATAGTAATTACGTTAGCTTCTACAGATATTTGCATATCCTTGTGTAGAGTACGGCTAAGTGTTCCTTTAGGTCCTTTTACAGTAATACCATTATTGTTGTTGTCCAAGTTAATTTCTACGCCTGCTGGCACTTGGATCGGTTTACGTCCGATACGAGACATGGTGCACCTCCATTCTTAACATTCTAATCACTTAAATTTGCTTTATTACCAAATGTAGCAGACAACTTCGCCGCCAGATTTAGCTTGACGAGCTTCTTTATCTGTCATTACGCCTTTAGATGTGGAGATTACAGCTATACCTAGGCCACCTAGAACTCTAGGAACCTCTGTTGATTTCGTGTATACACGAAGTCCAGGCTTGCTTATACGCTTTAATCCAGAGATGACACGTTCGTTATTAGGACCATATTTTAGAAAAATACGGATTATCCCTTGTTTGTTATCCTCAATATATTCAGCGTCACGAATGAAGCCCTCACGTTTCAAGATCTCAGCAATTTCCTTCTTGATTGATGAAGAAGGCATTTCAACGGTTTCGTGGCGCACCACGTTAGCATTACGTATACGAGTCAACATATCTGCAATCGGATCTGACATTACCATACTCAAGAACCTCCTTCCCAGAACGGGTAGTTTACCAGCTAGCTTTTCTCACACCAGGAATTTGTCCTGCATGTGCTAATTCACGGAAACAAATTCTGCAAACTTTGAATTTGCGCAATACGGAATGCGGACGGCCGCAACGTTCACAACGAGTATAAGCTTGAACGCTGAACTTGGGTGTACGCTGTTGTTTGATTTTCATCGAGGTTTTCGCCACTTCTTATTAACACCTCCGATTTAGTGCGAATTATCTTACGCTTTAATGAATGGCATACCGAGTTGACTTAACAATTCACGTGATTCTTCATCACTCTTAGCTGTAGTTACAATAACGATATCCATACCACGAGTTTTATCTACTTTGTCATACTCAATTTCCGGGAAGATCAATTGCTCTTTAATACCTAGAGTGTAGTTACCGCGTCCGTCAAAAGCTTTGGAGGACACACCTTGGAAGTCTCTTACACGCGGTAATGCCACGTTGAACAACTTATCAAGGAAGTAATACATACGCTCACCACGAAGTGTTACCTTAACACCGATCGGTAGATCCTCACGAAGCTTAAAGCCTGCGATGGATTTCTTCGAACGAGTGACAACTGGCTTCTGTCCTGCAATGATCTGCATGTCTTGAACTGCTGCGTCCAACACCTTGGAGTTAGATACGGCTTCACCCACACCCATGTTGATTACTACTTTTTCTATCTTCGGTACTTGCATCACCGATGTATAGTTGAATTTCTGCATTAAAGCAGGAGTTATTTCATTAAGAAAACGTTCCTTCATTCTTGCTGCCATGGTTCAAATGCCTCCTTTCCGCTCATATCAATTAATCTAGGGCTTCTCCGGATTTGGCAATTCGGATTTTCTTACCGTTATCCAATTCCTTGTTACGCACACGGGTAGGTTTTCCAGTTTTCGGATCAACCGGCATAACGTTGGAAACGTGAAGCGGTGCTTCTTGATTTAAAATTCCGCCTTGTGGATTTGCTTGTGTAGGCTTAGCATGCTTCTTCACCATGTTAACACCTTCAACCAAAACGCGATTCTCACGCGGATATGCAGCTATTACACGGCCTTTCTTGCCTTTATCCTTGCCGCTAATAACGAATACTGTATCGTCTTTTTTCACATTAAGTTTATTATTGTGAGATTCTTTGATTTTTTTCAATCTAGGCACTTCGTTCCACCTCTTTTCGCATTAACTGACTTATCGTATTAAATAACTTCTGGTGCAAGGGATACGATCTTCATATAATCACGATCACGTAGTTCACGAGCAACTGGTCCGAAGATCCGTGTGCCTCGCGGAGATCTGTCGTCCTTCACAAGTACAGCTGCATTCTCATCAAAAGTAATGTAAGAACCATCCTTACGACGAGTAGAGTTTCTTGTGCGAACGATAACCGCTTTAACTACATCACCTTTTTTGACAACGCCGCCTGGTGTTGCGACTTTTACGGAACAGATAATTAAATCCCCAATATGTCCAACACGGCGTCCTGTTCCTCCGAGCACTCGGATACACATTAGTTCTTTGGCTCCAGAGTTGTCAGCAGCCTTCAGTCGAGTAAATGGTTGAATCATTCTTGATTCCCTCCTTCCGCTATACCTAACTTAACCATATCTAGATTACTACTGCTACTTCAACGATCTCAACCAGTCTCCAACATTTGTCCTTGGACAGTGGGCGCGTTTCGGTAATACGTACTACATCGCCGATTTTCGCTTGGTTGTTCTCATCGTGAGCCTTGAATTTCTTCGTGTATTTGATGCGCTTATGGTACAATTCATGTTTTTTGTAGGTTTCAACAGCTACAACAACCGTTTTGTCCATTTTGTCGCTTACAACTTTACCCGTTTCTTCTCTGCGTTTATTACGTTCGCTCATCGAATGCCCTCCTCTCTGGATAAGTGCTAATGCTGCTTTGCGCAGTGGCTTCCTCCGTTAACACGGACTTTGCCATCGGCTGGTCGATACAATCAACCAACGCCGACCTTAGATGACCCCAAGTTCCCGTTCACGAAGAACTGTACAGGCTCGGGCTATGTTTTTGCGAATATCGCGAATTTGTGCTGGGTTATCCAATTGACCAGTAGCCAACTGAAAACGAAGGTTAAACAGCTCCTCTTTGAACCCATTGACCTTTTGTTCGATCTCAGCCGTGGTGAGGTTGCGAAACTCAAGAGCTTTCATTTGCTTCACCGCCCAATTCTTCTCTTTTCACAAATTTCGTTTTGATTGGTAGTTTATGAGCTGCCAGACGCATAGCCTCACGAGCGATTTCCTCGGATACTCCTGCTAATTCAAAAAGAATCTTGCCTGGTTTAACAACAGCAACCCATTTCTCAACATTACCTTTACCGCTACCCATCCGCACTTCTAGAGGCTTCTGTGTAACTGGCTTTGAAGGGAAAATTTTGATCCATACTTTACCGCCACGTTTAATGTAACGGGTCATTGCAATACGAGCAGCCTCGATCTGGCGATTAGTTACCCATCCTGGTTCAACTGCTTTTAATCCGAATTCGCCAAAGGCTATTTCCGTGCCGCCTTTCGCTTGACCTTTCATGTTACCGCGCATTTCTTTACGGTGTTTAACACGTTTAGGTACCAACATGGTTTAATTGCCTCCTTCCAATTCCACTTCTGCTACTTCTGGTGTAGGTTTTTTCTTCGCTGGAGGTAATACCTCTCCACGATAGATCCAAACTTTAACACCAATACGTCCATAAGTAGTGGCTGCTTCTGCTGTACCGTAATCGATATCCGCACGAAGTGTATGCAATGGAACAGTTCCTTCGCTATAACCTTCGCTACGTGCGATTTCAGCTCCACCCAGACGTCCACTAACTGCTGTTTTAATTCCTTTTGCGCCTGCGCGCATACTACGTTGAATAGCTTGCTTTAGAGCACGACGGAATGATACACGACGCTCTAATTGTTGAGCAATACTCTCAGCTACAAGAATAGCATCTAGCTCAGCATTCTTAATTTCAGCAATGTTGATGTGAACCTTCTTGCCGTTCGACATCTCAGCAATATGGTTACGGATAACTTCCACTTCCGCACCAGCTTTACCGATTACCATACCAGGCTTAGCTGTTTGAATCGTTACGTTTACACGATTTGCTGCACGTTCGATTTCAATATGGGAGCAAGCTGCATCTTTCAGCTTCTTCTTAAGGTATTGACGGATTTTAACATCTTCCATTAACAATGTGCCGAAATCTTTACCGGCGTACCATTTGGATTCCCAATCACGAATAATACCGATTCTCATACCAACGGGGTGTATCTTCTGACCCAACGTAATTCCTCCTTACTTCTCAGATACCACTAATGTGATGTGGCTCGTACGTTTGTTTATTCTACTAGCACGTCCCATCGCACGAGGGCGGAAACGTTTCATGATCGGACCTTCATTAACAAAGGCACTTTCGATCCTTAAGTTATTCGGATTCAACTGATAGTTATGCTCCGCATTAGCTATGGCCGAATTTAAAATCTTCTCTATGATAGGTGATGCTGCTCTTGGCGTGTGACGAAGGATTGCAATTGCTTCTCCAACTTGTTTGCCACGAATCAAGTCAATGACTAGTCTAACTTTACGCGGTGCAATCCGTACGTGATTAACGGATGCTGTTGCCGTAGTTTGTTCCATGTGATTGGCCTCCTTTCAGGTCGAATCATTCATTAACCCTATTGATGATTAACGTCGTCCTGTTTTCTTCTCATCATCCGTATGCCCTTTATAAGTTCTAGTAGGGGCAAACTCACCAAATTTATGTCCAACCATATCTTCAGTTACATATACAGGTACATGCTTACGACCATCATAAACGGCTATCGTATGCCCAATAAACTGTGGGAAAATGGTGGAGCGACGCGACCATGTCTTAATGACCACTTTCTTGCTTCCTTCTTCATATGCATCTATTTTCTTAAGCAAGTATGCATCGATGAATGGACCTTTTTTCAAACTGCGTCCCATCTGAGTTCCTCCAATCGTGAAAAAGTGATTTTACATGTATTATTTCGTGCGACGACGCACAATGTATTTATCTGAAGCTTTATTCTTCTTACGCGTTTTGTATCCAAGAGTTGGTTTGCCCCAAGGAGACAATGGCGATTTGCGACCGATCGGAGCACGACCCTCACCACCACCATGCGGATGATCAACCGGGTTCATAACAACACCACGAACTGTAGGGCGTTTGCCTAACCAACGTGAGCGTCCAGCTTTACCGATCTTAATCAACTCATGATCTTGGTTTCCTACGGAACCGATGGTAGCGCGACAGTTCTTAAGAACCTTACGCATTTCACCGGAAGAGAGACGAATAACAACATAACGCTCTTCCTTACCAAGTAGCTGTGCTTCTGTACCAGCTGCACGAACAAGTTGTGCACCTTTACCAGGCTTCAGCTCGATATTGTGGATTACAGTACCTACTGGGATGTTCTCAAGCGGTAATGCGTTACCAATCTTAATGTCAGCTTCAGCACCTGAGACGATTACATCGCCAACCTTAAGTCCTTTTGGAGCGATAATATATTTCTTCTCTCCATCAGCGTAGTGGATCAAAGCGATATTAGCTGTACGATTCGGATCATACTCAATTGTAGCAACGTTGCCTGGTATGCCATCTTTCGTACGTTTAAAATCGATGATACGATACTTACGTTTGTGTCCTCCACCTTGATGGCGAACCGTAATTTTACCTTGATTGTTACGTCCAGCTCTGTTGAACAAAGGCGCAAGCAATGACTTTTCCGGTGTTGACGTTGTAATTTCCTCGAATGTGGAAACGGACATGTGTCGTCTACTCGGTGATGTCGGTTTAAATGTTTTGATTGGCATTTGATGACCTCCTAACTCATAAAATCCGTTATTATACTGTTTCGAAGAATTCTAACGGTTTGCTATCTTTATTCAATGTAACAATTGCTTTTTTCCATTCGGACGTATATCCGTTATATTTGCCATAACGCTTCGGTTTGGCAGGCATGATCATTGTATTAACCTTAGTTACTTTTACTTTAAAAATAGACTCTATCGCTTGTTTGATTTCGACCTTGTTCGAACGCTTATCAACTTCAAACACATACGCCAGGTTCGCCATTAAATCACTAGTACGTTCAGTAATAACGGGGCGCTTGATAATATCACGAGGATTTTTCATTACGCAAGCACCTCCTCTATTTTCTGTACCGCTTCTTTGGTAATAATTACTTTGTCGTATCCAACAACATCAAGCACATTAATTCCATCAGCGACAACAAATTTCACACCTGGGATATTGCGAGCGGATAACGCAATGTTATCATCATACTCTGCAGCTACAACAAGCGCTTTGCGATCAATCTTCAAGTTTTTTAGAACATCGATCATCGTTTTTGTTCTAGGCTGGTTCATCATCAATGAATCAAGAACAATTAGTTCGTTATCAATGATTTTTGAAGACAAAGCAGACTTGATTGCTAAACGACGAACTTTTCTCGGTAATTTGTAGGCATAGCTGCGCGGTGTTGGTCCGAAGACGATTCCGCCGCCTTTCCATTGTGGTGAACGAATACTACCTTGACGTGCGCGGCCAGTACCTTTTTGTTTCCAAGGCTTACGTCCGCCTCCGCGTACTTCAGAACGTCCTTTTGTCTTGCTTGTTCCTGAACGCTGTGATGCTTGCTGCATCACAATGGCATCATGTAGAACATAATCGTTAGGTGTGATACCGAATACGCTATCTGCTAATTCGATTTCACCAACCTGTGCTCCACTTACATTAAATACTGCTACTTTCGGCATAATTGCTCCTCCTTTCCTACTGCTTACTTACCTCTACGAGTCAATTTCACGTCTACAAAGCCATTCTTCGGACCTGGTACGGACCCTTTAACAAGAATGAAATTACGCTCTGCATCAATCTTAACGATTTCTAGGTTTTGCAATGTTACTGTATCGTGACCCATGTGGCCTGCGCCCTTCTTACCTTTAGGAACGCGATTCGCTGTACGAATAACCGCCATGGAACCTTGTCCTCTATGATAATTGGAACCGTGACTCATCGGACCGCGGCTATAACCGTGTCTTTTGATGGCTCCTTGGAATCCTTTACCTTTGGAAGTTCCTGTAATGTCAACAAATTCGCCCTCGCTAAACACATCAGCCTTCAATTCCTGGCCAACTTCGTAATCAGCGATACTAATACCGCGAATCTCACGAATGTAGCGCTTAGGGGTTGCTCCCGCTTTCTTAGCGTGACCTACCTCCGGTTTAATCGATCTGCTTTCCTTCTTGTTGTCAAAACCAAGCTGGATCGACTCATAGCCGTCATTGTCTGCATCTTTCTTCTGGAGAACTACACATGGACCAGCTTCGATTACAGTTACTGCGATTGCAGTACCATCAGCTGCGAACACCTGAGTCATTCCTAATTTCTTACCTAAGATACCTTTCATGTTGACACCTCTTTTCCTTTAAGAATAATTTTCCCGACTACTTACAGCTTGATTTCGATATCGACGCCTGATGGCAAATCTAGACGCATTAATGCATCAACAGTTTGCGGTGTAGGATTAATGATGTCGATTAAGCGCTTATGAGTGCGCATTTCGAATTGCTCTCGTGAATCCTTGTACTTGTGTACGGCACGAAGAACGGTAATAATTTGCTTCTCTGTAGGAAGCGGTATCGGTCCAGAAACACTTGCACCTGAACGTTTTGCAGTTTCCACAATTTTCTCTGCGGATTGATCGATAATTCGGTGATCATATGCCTTCAAACGAATCCTGATCTTTTGTTTAGCAGTTGCCATGTTAAATTCCTCCTTCTATCGCCCAATTTTAGAATAATCGGACATACTCCGCGCGAATATCCTGACTTCCCACCCTATGGCAAAGGGTCCGGGTGTGTCGGCAACCTCTCGCATCATCGCAACGTCACAGACCAACGTTCACTATTATATAAAAAACCAAGACAGATTGCAAGAAAAATTATTCATAAATTTTATTGGTAAGAAGAAGCAAATTGTGTTCCTTCTATATAATAGTAAACTCCAATCAGATTTCAGTTGAAAAATGGAATCGACTGTCTCGTTTCGAGTGAATAGTTGGTTTGCCCTAGCTCAAAAGCATATGCTCCCGAAGTAGTTTTCTTACCAAAACTTTTACTTGGTCTAAGTTCCTTCAATATATAATGATTAGAGGAATGGAACTTAGATCCAAAACTCACGGCAAGCCAACTATTCACTTTACACTTTCCCAACTTGCAAAGGTCCTCATTGAATCACGAACCACTCGACCTAATCCTAGCATCATTTCGTAATCGATATATATATTATTGATTACATATAAATTAACCAAATCAAGTACACCATCATTTACTTATCTCTATGTCATATACCGATAATCTCTTATAGAATAGAGGAACTTAAAGCAAGTTGTTTGAGCAAGAGCAAACCATGTATTCACTTGTAACGAGACAAGATGAATTGATCTAAAAAAAAGCTAAAAACCCTCCACCGAAGTGAAGGGTTTTTATATGAGTAAAGCTTATTTTTGAATTGTTGCAACAGCGCCAGCGCCTACAGTACGTCCACCTTCGCGAATAGCGAAACGTGTACCTTCTTCAATAGCGATTGGGCTGATCAATTCTACAGTAACTTCGATGTTGTCACCAGGCATAACCATCTCTGTACCTTCTGGTAAAGAAATGATTCCAGTAACGTCAGTTGTTCTGAAGTAGAACTGTGGACGGTAGCCTGTGAAGAAAGGCTTATGACGGCCACCCTCTTCTTTAGTAAGAACGTAGATTTGTGCAGTGAAGTTTGTATGTGGCTTAACCGAACCCGGCTTAGCTAATACTTGACCACGCTCAATATCCTTACGTTCAACACCACGAAGCAATGCACCAATGTTGTCCCCAGCTTGTGCTTGATCCAACAATTTACGGAACATCTCAACGCCAGTAACTACACATTTTCTAGTTTCTTCAGCAAGACCGATGATTTCAACTTCTTCGCCGACTTTTACTATTCCACGCTCAACACGACCAGTAGCAACAGTACCACGACCTGTGATTGTGAATACATCCTCAACAGGCATCAAGAATGGACGATCTACTTGACGCTCTGGTGTTGGAATGAAGATATCGATTTGTTCGAAAAGCTCAATAATCTTCTCAGCCCAAGGACCTTCTGGATTAGTAAGTGCTTCACGAGCTGAACCACGAATGATTGGAGTATCATCACCTGGGAAATCATATTCGTTAAGAAGATCACGAACTTCCATTTCCACTAGCTCTAACAATTCATCATCATCAACCATGTCACACTTGTTCAAGAAAACAACGATGTGTGGAACACCTACTTGCTTAGAAAGAAGAATGTGCTCACGTGTTTGTGGCATAGGGCCATCAGCTGCGGATACAACTAGAATCGCTCCATCCATTTGTGCTGCGCCTGTAATCATATTCTTTACATAGTCAGCATGGCCTGGGCAATCAACGTGTGCATAGTGACGCTTGTCGGATTCGTACTCAACGTGTGCAGTGGAGATTGTAATTCCACGCTCGCGCTCTTCCGGTGCTTTGTCAATTTGGTCGAATGCTACTGCAGCACCGCCGAATTTTTTGGACATTACTACTGTTATTGCTGCTGTTAAAGTTGTTTTGCCGTGGTCAACGTGACCAATTGTACCGATATTAATATGTGGCTTGCTACGATCAAATTTCGCTTTTCCCATGGGAACAATGCCTCCTTAAATTTTCAATTAAATTTTTGTAATCCTTTAAACACCTTTGTTCTTAGCAATAATCTGTTCGGCGATTGATTTCGGAACTTCCTCATAATGAGAAATCTCCATTGAGAATACTCCGCGGCCTTGAGTTCTAGAACGCAATGTTGTGGAATATCCGAACATCTCAGCGAGCGGTACCTTGGAACGAATGATTTGAGCACCTGCGCGAGCATCCATACCTTCAATGCGACCACGACGGGAGCTAAGATCACCCATTACATCTCCCATATATTCTTCTGGAACTGTCACTTCTACTTTCATGAGCGGCTCTAGAATACAAGGATTACATTTATCTTTAGCGGCTTTTAGTGCCATTGATCCGGCGATCTTAAACGCCATCTCACTGGAATCTACGTCATGGTATGAACCATCGTAAATTGTTGCCTTGATATCCACTAGAGGGAAACCAGCAAGCACACCGTTCTTCATCGACTCTTCGATACCCGCCTGAACAGCTGGAACGAATTCACGAGGAACAACACCACCAACAACCTTATTCTCGAACAAGAAGCCTTCACCCGGCTCACGAGGTCCGAACTCAACCCATACGTGACCATATTGACCACGACCACCGGATTGTCGTACGAACTTACCTTCAACCTTAGCTGATGTTTTAAAGGTTTCTCTGTAAGCAACCTGAGGTGCACCTACATTCGCTTCAACTTTAAATTCACGGAACATCCGATCAACAATGATCTCCAGATGAAGCTCACCCATACCTGCGATGATGGTTTGATTTGTTTCTTCATCAGTATGTGTTTTGAAGGTTGGATCTTCCTCAGACAATTTTGAAAGAGCAATACCCATTTTATCTTGGTCAGCCTTAGTTTTAGGTTCAATGGCTACGGATATAACAGGATCAGGGAAAGTCATTTTCTCAAGAATTACGATGTTCTTCTCTTCGCATAATGTATCACCAGTTGTTGTATCTTTAAGCCCAACAGCTGCAGCGATATCTCCAGCATATACCATGCTTATCTCTTGACGAGAGTTAGCGTGCATCTGAAGAATACGACCTACACGTTCGCGCTTACCCTTAGTAGAATTCAATACATAAGAACCTGAATTCAATGTGCCAGAATATACGCGGAAGAATGTTAACTTACCAACGTAAGGATCCGTCATAATTTTGAAGGCAAGTGCGGAGAAAGGCTCGCTATCGCTTGATTTACGAGTGATTTCTGTACCATCATCCAAGACGCCCTTGATATCAGGAACATCAATTGGAGCGGGCAAGTAATCAACAACGGCATCTAGCATTAGTGGAACACCTTTGTTACGGTATGAGGATCCACAAAGAACAGGTGTGATTTTAACGTCACAAACACCTTTGCGAAGTGCTGCCTTCAGCTCAGCTATGGATGGTTCTTCACCATTCAGATACTTTTCCATAAGCTCATCATTAAGTTCTGAAATTTTCTCTACCATCTCGGAACGTAATGTTGCAGCCTTCTCTTTGTAGTCAGCAGGAATCTCTACGACTTCTACGATCTTACCTAAATCATCTTTGAACATATGTGCATTATTCTCCATGAGATCAATGATCCCAATGAAGTCATTCTCAGTACCAATTGGAAATTGAATTGCTACAGCATTAGCGCGCAATCTATCTCTCATCTGATGAATGGCACCTTCGAAGTCAGCACCAATAATGTCCATTTTGTTTACATATGCGATTCTTGGAACGTGATAACGATCGGCTTGACGCCAAACCGTCTCAGATTGTGGCTCAACTCCGCCTTTAGCGCAGAAAACCCCAACTGCTCCATCTAATACGCGTAGGGAACGTTCAACCTCCACCGTGAAATCCACGTGCCCCGGTGTGTCAATAATATTAATGCGGTGGGCTTTCCAAGCACAAGTAGTAGCTGCTGAAGTAATAGTAATACCTCGTTCTTGCTCTTGCTCCATCCAGTCCATTGTTGCGGCGCCTTCATGAACCTCGCCGATCTTATGGGTAATACCAGAATAGAACAATACTCGTTCTGTGGTTGTAGTTTTACCAGCATCAATATGTGCCATAATCCCAATATTACGCGTATCTTTCAAGGAGTACTCTCTAGCCATAATTCTCTTGTCTCCTTTCTTTCATCCATCTTGATTCTATTTGTATAGTGTAAATTCTACCAACGGTAGTGAGCAAAAGCTTTGTTCGCTTCAGCCATTTTGTGTGTATCTTCACGCTTCTTAACAGAAGCACCGGTGTTATTACTAGCATCTAGTATTTCGTTAGCAAGACGCTCCTGCATGGTTTTCTCTCCACGGTTACGTGAATAGTTCACTAACCAACGAAGACCAAGTGATGTACGTCTTTCTGGCTTAACTTCAATCGGAACCTGATAGTTCGACCCACCAACACGACGCGCTTTAACCTCAAGTACTGGCATGATGTTCTTGATTGCTGCTTCGAATACTTCCATAGGATCTTTACCTGAGCGCTCACGCACCAAATTAAAAGCATCATATAGTAGGCTCGCTGCAACCCCTCTTTTACCATCTATCATAATACGGTTGATCAAACGAGTGACCAATTTGCTGTTATACAGTGGATCTGGCAACACATCTCTTTTAGTAACTGGACCTTTACGAGGCATAGTTATCCCCCTTTCCATAATGTTTCATCCACGAATCAATTTTCAGTTTCGAATTTAGATGAATTTGATTCTAGTTTATTGGATTTATTTTTTCACTTTCGGTCTTTTTGTACCATATTTCGATCTGGATTGCTTACGGTTATTCACACCTGCAGTATCTAGTGCACCACGAACGATATGATAACGAACACCTGGAAGATCCTTGATTCTACCACCACGAATAAGAACGACGCTATGCTCTTGAAGATTATGACCGATTCCCGGGATGTAGGCTGTAACCTCAACACGGTTAGTCAAACGTACACGCGCATATTTACGAAGCGCTGAGTTTGGTTTTTTCGGAGTCATTGTACCTACACGAGTACATACACCACGTTTTTGAGGTGCACTCATTTCAGTTTCCTCACGTTTCATGGCGTTAAAACCTTTTTGCAACGCAGGTGATTTCGATTTAACGATTTTCGCCTTGCGTCCCTTACGGACAAGTTGATTAATTGTTGGCATCTTGTTGCCACCTCCTTTCACTGATTAGCAGTGATCTTTTTAATTGAACCCACTATATTTAAGTCCACAGATCCAGGCGGTTCATAAATGAACAATGGAAATGTTCTTACTCGGCATTATCCCCGGAATTCCGGTTATAATGCCGAATAAAAACGGATGGATTTATTCATTCACTACGGCGGCCATAGCCGCTCCTACTTCAATCCCACAGGCTTTACCAAGCTGTTTCATAGAATCCACATAGGTTATCTTAATCCCCATCTTCTTGCAGAGGTTTATGATTTTTAACGTAATGCGCGGGTCTGCATCTATTGCAACAAACACCTCTAGTGCTTGGCCTAATTCGACCATTTTGGTAGTTTGTTTGGTGCCTATACTGATCGGTTGCGCCTGTAAACTCTTCTCATAAGACATATCTATGTCCTCCAAAGATCAGGGTTTCATTATGGCACACTTCGATATAGTAGCATTTTGAAAATTGTGTTGTCAAGCTGAAAGTTTTATCGACCACCCATGTGGTCGATAAAACTATTATGAAAGCACACCCCGGCCCAGTCAAACTCCGGTTGACTTACACCGTGATGATCTTATTGTTGCATCCGCAACAGCAAGACATCATTATTCAACCGCGACGGTTTCTTTGAGCTGACCGTCATCTTTAGTTGCCACGTCCACTATTGGATCAGCTACCTTGATATTACGGTAACGGTGCATCCCCGTTCCTGCCGGGATCAGCTTACCAATAATAACATTCTCCTTAAGACCAAGCAATTGATCGACTTTCCCCTTGATTGCTGCGTCAGTCAATACTCGTGTTGTCTCCTGGAATGATGCTGCAGACAAGAATGAGTCTGTTTCCAATGAAGCTTTAGTAATACCGAGTAGAACTGGCTTAGCAACTGCAGGCTCTAATCCGTTGAACAACGCATCCTTATTCGACGCTTCATATTCATGAATGTCTACGAAGGCACCTGGTAACAGCTTGGTATTTCCTGCATCAACGATACGAATCTTACGAAGCATCTGACGAATCATTACCTCGATATGCTTATCGTTAATTTCAACCCCCTGGTTACGGTAAACGCGTTGTACCTCTTGGAGGATATAGTTCTGTACGCCTCTGATTCCTTTGATCCGCAGCATATCTTTCGGGTCGATTGAACCATCAGTTAATTCATCCCCAGCTTCTACCTGCTGACCTTTGGTAATACGAATACGTGAACCATATGGAACCGGATAGTTCTTCGATTCTGCTTCGCCCTCAACTTCTATCTCACGGCGGTCCTTAGCATCACGGATGTCCTTAATGACTCCGTCGATCTCCGAGATGATCGCTTGACCCTTCGGATTTCTAGCCTCGAACAATTCCTGAATACGTGGTAAACCTTGTGTAATATCATCACCGGCAACACCACCTGTATGGAACGTACGCATGGTGAGCTGAGTTCCAGGTTCACCAATCGATTGTGCAGCAATAATACCTACAGCTTCACCGATATCAACGAATTTCCCTGTTGCTAGGTTACGTCCGTAACATTTCTTACATACACCATGACGCGTACGACAACTAAGCACAGATCGGATTTGAACCTTCTCAATACCTTCAGAAATCATAAGCTCTGCTTTCGTGGTATCGATCAGTTCATTCCTACCTACTATCACATCGCCAGTACTTGGGTTTCTAACGGTTTCGTAGGAATAACGACCTTCGATACGATCGAAGAGATCCTCGATTACCTCTTTACCATCTTGAATCTTGCTAACGATAAAGCCTTTGTCCGTTCCACAATCATCTTCACGAACGATAACATCCTGGGCCACGTCAACAAGTCGTCTGGTCAAGTAACCTGAATCGGCCGTTCTAAGTGCTGTATCCGCCAAACCTTTACGTGCTCCGTGAGTGGAGATAAAGTACTCCAATACAGTAAGACCTTCACGGAAGTTCGATTTAATAGGTAATTCGATAATTCTTCCTGATGGATTAGCCATCAGACCCCGCATACCACCCAGCTGAGTAATCTGCGATTTGTTACCCCTTGCTTTGGATTCAACCATTAGGTTGATGTTGTTGTATTTATCCATGGATTTCATGAGAATTTCTGTAATGTCACTCTTCATTCTATCCCATATCGTAATGGTACGGTCATATCGCTCATCATTTGTAATCAAACCACGACGGAATTGATTCTGAACAACGAGGACTTTGTCCTCAGACTCTTTAAGTAAACGTACTTTCTCAGGAGGAACAACAACGTCAGAAACACCGATTGTGATACCTGATCTAGTCGAATACGTAAAGCCTAATTCTTTAATCTTATCTAGTATGATCGAAGTCAAGGTTGTATGGTATATACGGAAGCACTCTGCAATAAGTGAACCTAGATAGTCTTTACCTAGTCCACCAACTTCAGGCATTTCCGCCAATATCGTCACTAGATCTGCACCTTTATCATGAATAAAATATTTGTCAGGCGTTCCCTTTAATAAGTTCGCTTTTGTTGGCTCGTTAATATAAGGGAAATCTGCTGGGAATATCTCGTTCATAATAAGTTTACCGACAGTTGTAATGAATAGCGCATTCTGCTGTTCAGGAGTGAAGCAGGTTTTGTTCAAAGCCTTTGCTGGTATGATTACCCTTGCATGCAAGGCACTTTCACCAGATTGGTATGAAGAAATCGCTTCGTTCATTGTACGCAGAACACGACCACTGCCTTTAGATTCCTTGTTCTCCATCGTCAAGTAGTACATACCCAATACCATATCCTGTGAAGGGGTTACAACCGGCTTACCATCCTTAGGATTAAGAATGTTACCAGAAGCCAGCATCAGAATACGAGCTTCAGCTTGCGCTTCAGCTGATAGAGGAACGTGAACCGCCATCTGATCCCCGTCAAAGTCAGCATTGTATGCTGTACAGACAAGCGGGTGGAGCTTGATCGCTTTACCTTCAACTAGAATAGGCTCAAAGGCTTGAATACCTAATCTATGCAAGGTTGGAGCACGGTTTAGCAGAATTGGATGCTCTCTGATGACTTCTTCTAGCACATCCCATACTTCCGGACTAACCTTCTCCACTTTACGTTTAGCACTCTTAATATTATGAGCGAGACTCTTGTTCACAAGCTCTTTCATTACAAAAGGCTTAAATAGCTCGAGCGCCATTTCTTTAGGTAATCCGCACTGATACATCTTCAAGCTAGGACCAACAACGATAACCGATCGACCTGAATAGTCAACACGTTTACCAAGTAGGTTCTGACGGAAACGTCCTTGTTTACCCTTGAGCATGTGGCTTAGAGATTTCAATGGACGGTTACCAGGACCTGTAACAGGACGACCACGTCGACCGTTATCAATCAAGGCATCTACCGCTTCTTGAAGCATACGCTTCTCGTTCTGAACGATAATATCAGGAGCACCTAGATCGAGCAACCGCTTGAGACGATTGTTCCGATTGATAACTCGACGATACAAATCATTCAAATCGCTTGTTGCGAATCGACCTCCATCAAGCTGCACCATCGGGCGTAGCTCAGGAGGGATAACAGGTAATACATCTAAGACCATCCAACCAGGGAAATTACCAGAATGACGGAATGCTTCCATGACTTCAAGGCGTTTGATCGCACGATTACGACGTTGGCCCTGAGCGGTCTTCAGCTCTTCCTTTAGTCCTTCTATTTCCTTAGCGATTTCAATATCCTGCAGCAACTTCTTAACGGCTTCTGCGCCCATTCCAGCATGGAAAGCATAACCATATTTCTCGCGATAGCTACGATATTCCTTCTCGGACAATAGCTGCTTCTTCTCTAGCGGCGTATCTCCAGGATCTGTAACCACATAGGAAGCAAAATAGATAATTTCCTCGAGTGAACGAGGAGACATGTCTAGTGCAAGTCCCATACGACTCGGAATACCTTTGAAATACCAAATATGTGACACAGGCGCAGCAAGCTCAATATGCCCCATACGCTCGCGGCGTACTTTTGCACGTGTTACTTCAACACCACATCGGTCACAAACAACGCCCTTATAGCGTACACGTTTGTACTTACCACAATGGCATTCCCAATCTTTTGTTGGCCCAAATATTTTTTCGCAGAACAGGCCTTCCTTCTCAGGTTTCAGCGTCCGGTAGTTGATGGTCTCCGGTTTCTTAACTTCGCCACGTGACCATGAACGGATTTTCTCAGGTGAAGCTAATCCGATTTTCATGAATTCAAAGTTGTTAACGTCCATCAAGGAGCAACCTCCCTTTTTGAATGTGCAGATTTTATTCGAATTTACATTTATTCGACTCCAAGCTCAGTGCCTTCCAAGTTCAAATTCAATTTGTCGCCACCGTGCTCGTCATCATCATCGATTTCTTTCATTAAAATCTCTTCTTCATTCCCAGAAAGGATTTTCACATCCATACCAAGGCTTTGTAGCTCCTTGATTAACACCTTGAACGACTCTGGAACACCAGGCTCTGGCACGTTCTCCCCTTTGACGATGGATTCGTATGTCTTCACACGACCAACCACGTCATCGGATTTAACGGTTAGAATTTCCTGCAACGTATACGCTGCACCGTATGCTTCAAGTGCCCAAACTTCCATTTCACCGAAACGCTGTCCACCGAATTGAGCTTTACCACCCAACGGCTGTTGTGTTACCAACGAGTAAGGACCAGTGGAACGCGCATGAATTTTATCATCAACCATGTGTGCAAGCTTGATCATGTACATAACACCAACGGTAACTTCTCGTTCGAACATATCGCCTGTTCGACCATCATAAAGCCTTGTTTTGCCGTTACGTTGCATACCAGCTTCTTCCATGATATCAAAAACGTCAACCTCTTTGGCTCCGTCGAATACCGGTGTTGAAGCATGAATACCTAAGGCTAGCGATGCCATCCCAAGATGAACTTCAAGCACTTGACCAATGTTCATACGTGACGGTACACCTAGCGGATTAAGTACAACTTGTACTGGCGTTCCATCTGGCATAAAAGGCATATCCTCTTCAGGTAAAATCCGGGCAATAACGCCCTTATTCCCATGTCGACCAGCCATCTTATCACCTTCAGAAATCTTACGCTTCTGAGCAATGTATACACGTACTAATTGATTTACGCCCGGAGGTAGCTCATCGCCGTTCTCGCGAGTGAACACTTTCACGTCAACAACGATTCCATCGGAACCATGCGGAACACGTAAGCTTGTATCTCGAACTTCGCGAGCCTTCTCACCGAAGATAGCATGTAATAAACGCTCTTCAGCTGTTAGCTCGGTAACGCCCTTAGGTGTAACCTTACCAACGAGAATATCACCAGCAGTGATTTCAGCACCGACACGGATAATTCCACGTTCATCTAGGTTTCGAAGTGCATCTTCACCTACGTTAGGAATATCACGAGTGATTTCCTCGGGTCCTAGCTTCGTATCACGAGCTTCGGATTCGTATTCTTCAATGTGAATGGAAGTATAAACATCTTCCTTCACTAATTTCTCACTAAGTAAGATCGCATCCTCATAGTTGTAACCTTCCCAAGCCATGAATGCTACGATTATATTACGTCCAAGTGCTAATTCACCTTGCTCCGTTGATGGACCATCAGCCATTATATCTCCAGCCTTGATTACATCACCCTTGTGAACTAATGGACGTTGATTTATACATGTACCTTGGTTAGATCGCATGAACTTATGCAGCTTATGCTTAACCAGATCACCGTTTACTAGCTTACCAGCAACCGTCTCTTGGCGACGAAGCCAAATTTCGTTAGCTGTAACCCGTTCAACAAACCCATCGTACTTGGCTACTATACATACGCCTGAATCCTTAGCAGCTTTATGCTCCATCCCAGTACCAACAAGTGGTGCCTTAGGAATTAACAATGGTACAGCCTGACGTTGCATATTCGATCCCATTAGCGCACGGTTGGAGTCATCGTTCTCAAGGAATGGAATGAGCGCCGTAGCAACAGATACAACCTGCTTCGGTGATACATCCATGAAATCCACACGTTCCTTAGGGACATCCATGATATCTTCTTTGAAACGAACGATTGTCGTCGCATTCGCAAATTGGTCATTCTCATTCAGCTCTGCATTTGCTTGAGCAACAACATAATTGTCCTCTTCGTCAGCAGTCAAATAAGAAATATCCTTGGTCACAATGCCTGTCTTTGCATCTACCTTGCGATATGGAGTTTCAATAAAACCATATTCATTGATTCTTGCAAATGTAGATAGTGAGTTAATCAGACCAATGTTCGGTCCCTCTGGCGTCTCAATTGGACACATCCGCCCATAGTGAGAGTGATGTACGTCACGAACCTCGAATCCTGCTCGCTCCCGTGTTAAACCACCGGGTCCTAGAGCCGATAAACGACGCTTGTGCGTAAGCTCAGCTAATGGGTTAGTCTGATCCATAAACTGTGAAAGCTGTGAGCTTCCGAAGAACTCTTTGATCGAAGCAATGACCGGACGTATATTAATTAACGCTTGTGGTGTAATAACATTAGCATCCTGAATCGACATTCTTTCGCGCACGACTCTTTCCATACGAGATAAACCGATACGGAACTGGTTCTGCAATAATTCACCTACGGAGCGCAGACGACGGTTACCGAGATGATCGATATCATCGGTATTACCAACACCATGTAATAGATTAATAAAATAATTGATCGAGGCAATAATATCAGCAGGAGTAATATGCTTAACACCTTTATCGATACTACCATTAGACAAGACGGTTATAACCTTGCCTTCCTCATCTGGCGAATAAACTTTGACACCCTGTAGACGAATGATATCGTGATCTAATACACCACCAGCAACAGGATAATCCTTGTAGCCAACATTCTTCTCAAGGTAAGGAAGAATTGTATCCAATAATCGACGGTCAATCATCTGTCCAGCTTCAGCAATAATCTCACCTGTCTCGGTATCAACTAATGTCTCGGCTAATCTCTGATTGAACAAACGATTCTTGATGTGGAGCTTCTTATTAATCTTGTAACGACCAACATTCGCAAGATCATAACGTTTAGGATCGAAGAATCTTGCTACCAATAAACTCTTAGCATTATCTAATGTCGGAGGCTCGCCTGGACGTAGACGTTCATAGATTTCGATTAAAGCTTTCTCTGCCGTATCGGTGTTGTCTTTATCAAGCGTATTACGGATATACTCATCATCACCCAGAAGGTTGATGACATCTTGGTCTGTACCAAATCCTAAAGAACGAACTAATACGGTAACTGGAATTTTACGTGTGCGGTCAATCCTAACGTAGATGATATCCTTGGCGTCTGTCTCCAGCTCTAACCAAGCACCACGATTCGGAATCACAGTTGCCGTAAAGTTCTTCTTACCGTTCTTATCAATCTTCGTGCTAAAGTAAACGCTTGGTGAACGAACAAGCTGACTAACGATAACCCGTTCAGCACCATTAATAATGAAAGTTCCTGTGTCGGTCATGAGCGGGAAATCACCCATGAACACTTCTTGCTCTTTAACTTCGCCTGTTTCCTTGTTGATCAGACGAACCTTAACCCGTAAAGGCGCTGCGTAAGTTACATCACGCTCTTTGGATTCGTCAACTGAATATTTGGGTTCGCCTAGATTGTAATCAATAAACTCCAATATTAAATTGCCTGTAAAATCCTGAATCGGCGAGATATCCTGGAACATCTCACGCAAACCTGATTCCAGAAACCATTCATATGATTTCTGTTGAATCTCGATGAGATTAGGAATATCCAAAACCTCATTAATACGCGCATAACATCTACGCTGACGACGACCATACTGAACCATCTGACCTGCCAATCGAATCCACTCCTCATGCGAGCTGACTTTTTTTGAGATGTATATCTTTGGGATCCTTTTAAATCGATCCCGAGCAAAACAAAAATAAGAAAAGCCCTTAGTCGTTCCGTTCAAAAATAATTTCAAACGACGTAGCTTAAGGTAACTTTTCAGGCCGTAATGATAGTGGAGACCCTTGCATTGAAATCATTATCACAGATCACTGCTTTCTGTAATATTATATCGAGATAACAAATTACTTCTTGACATTTTAACGGACTAAAGAAAAGGAGCCCATCCTTATACTGACATTTTTTAATGATATCACACGGCTATATTGAAGTCAACTAAAATTTGGATTAACCAAGCTAATTCTTTTTTGCTTAATATCACTTCACTTAATAGCTCTAATAATTCGATAACCCTTGGATTTCTCCACTTCATCAACCTTCTTATAACGTTCCTCCAGCTTACTAAAGGCACTGGCTGCACCCTGTTTCTTCTGGATGACTATCCACAACTCCCCAGACTCCCGCATATGGTCGTAGGATTCATCGAACAATTGATGAACAACCTGTTTTCCAGCACGGATCGGTGGATTCGTAAGTATGTGTGAGAACTTCTCATCTACTAATCCAGTGAATAGATCACTCTGGATCATTCGTACATTCGCTATTTGATTAAGACGAGCGTTCTCCATGGAAAGCTGCAGTGCTCTTTCGTTAACGTCGACCATAGTCACTTCTCCACCTGTTGCAAGGAGCGCTGCACTTAGACCAATAGGACCATAACCACAGCCCATATCCAATACACGGGCATTTGCTGGAATCTGCATGGAAGCGATAAGTAGCTGGCTACCAAAATCTATTCCTGTCTTCGAGAATACGCCAGAATCGGTCATAAATTTCAATGTGCGACCTCTTAGAATCGCCTCAACGACACGTCGGTTATGTTCGACCTTTGGCTTCGATGTGTAATAATGCTCGGACACGAACCCACACCTTTCATCCATCGTATGTGAGCAAAACCCCCTGGAGTAAACTCCAAGGGGTCCAATAATGGAAAATTACTTAACTTCTACTTTTGCTCCAGCTTCAGTTAACTTAGCACTAACTGCATCTGCTTCTTCTTTAGCAACCTTCTCTTTAATAGCTTTAGGTGCGCTATCAACTAAATCTTTTGCTTCTTTCAAGCCAAGACCAGTGATTTCACGAACAGCTTTAATTACGTTGATTTTGGATGCTCCAGCTTCAAGCAAGATAACATCAAATTCAGACTGCTCTTCTACTTCAGCAACAGCAGCTCCGCCGCCGCCAGCAGCTACAGGTGCAGCAGCCGTTACGCCGAATTCTTCTTCAATTGCTTTCACTAAATCGTTCAACTCAAGAATAGTCATACCTTTAATCGCTTCTAAAATTTGTGCATTACTCATAGGTTATACCTCCATATAATAGTTGTTTTTTATAAAACATAACTCAAGTTCTTAAGCGGATGCTCCGCCATCTTGTTTCTCTGCAACTGCTTTAACCGCATATGCGAAGTTGCGAACTGGTGCTTGAAGCACGCTGAGTAGCATGGAAAGCATACCTTCGCGCGATGGTAGATCTGCCAACATCTTAATTTGATCATAACCAACTACTTTACCTTCAACAATACCACCCTTGACCTTGAGCGCATCATTCTTCTTAGCGAACTCAGTCAAAATTTTAGCCGGAGCTACGATATCACCTTTAGTAAAAGCAATCGCTGTAGGACCTGTAAGATGAGCATCTAAATCTGTAAGATCTGTTGCCGCAGTAGCACGTCTAGTCAAGGAATTTTTCAATACCTGGAATTCGATGCCTGCATCACGTAATTTCTTACGTAGCTCAGTAGCTTGCGCCACGTTCAATCCACGATAATCCGTTACGACTGTACATGTGCTTTCGCGAAGTCTGGTTACGGTTAAGGAAACTAGCTCAGCCTTCTCATTCAACACTTTATCGTTCGGCATTCTGATTACACCTCCATCTAATTACGTTGTGACTAAGAATAGAAAAATGCCTCCGTAGACTACGAAGGCATAACAATGCATGATTAATCATGTATGATATCACCTCAGCAGGATATTAAGCAGGGGATCGATTAAACGATTCCTATACACCTACGTCTACGGTAGTTCATTTGTATTCAATTAAATAGCAACGATTTCAAGAATATCACGATCACCGACAGAAGTCAATGAAATCTATCTGAACGATTGCAGGTTCACACGAACACTAGGACCCATTGTGGAGGATACTGCGATATTACGCATGTATATACCTTTTGCGGACGCTGGTTTAGCTCGAGTAAGAGCATCGATCAAAGCTTTGAAATTCTCATTTAGCTTTACAGCATCGAATGAAACCTTACCAATCGGTGCATGAATTTGGCCAGCTTTATCGAGACGGAACTCGATTTTACCAGCTTTGATTTCATTAACCGCTTTAGTAACATCAAAAGTAACTGTACCAGCTTTTGGATTAGGCATTAAACCCTTACCACCGAGAAGACGACCCAATTTACCTACTTCAGCCATCATGTCTGGAGTAGCTACACACACATCAAATTCGAACCAACCTTGTTGGATTTTGGTGATTAGATCCTGATCACCAACAAAATCTGCACCAGCAGCTTCTGCTTCTTTTGCTTTGTCACCTTTTGCAAATACAAGAACGGTTTGAGTCTTACCTGTTCCATGAGGCAGAACAACAACACCTCTTACGTTCTGATCCTGTTTCTTCGGATCTACGCCAAGACGGACAGCTACATCAACGGTCTCATCAAACTTAGCTTTTGCTGTTTGTTTAACAAGGTCCAATGCTTGTGCTGGCTCGTAGGTGGCGTCAATGTCCACAAGCTTAGCTACTTCTTTATATCTTTTGCCATGGTTAGCCATCATACTTTCCTCCTTTTGTGGTTTTAGCGGAATATCCTCCCACCGGTGACGCGGGTAGGAACAAGCGAATACTAACTTGCGATAATTAAACCGCAACTAACTATTCTTTGTTCTCTACTCTTCGATCGTAATGCCCATGCTGCGGGCTGTACCTTCAACCATACGCATTGCTGATTCAACTGAAGCTGCGTTCAAATCCGGCATTTTTTGCTCAGCGATACCACGGACAACTGACCGCTTCACTGTAGCTACCTTCTTCTTGTTCGGTTCACCGGAGCCCTTCTCAATACCAGCAGCTACACGAAGTAGAACTGCAGCAGGTGGAGTTTTCGTGATGAACGTGAATGAACGATCCTCGAATACCGAGATTTCTACCGGTATGATCAAGCCTGCTTGATCTGCGGTACGCGCATTAAACTCTTTACAGAACGCCATAATGTTCACGCCTGCTTGACCTAGTGCTGGACCTACCGGTGGAGCCGGATTCGCTTTCGCTGCAGGAATCTGCAGTTTTACTACCTTAATTACCTTTTTAGCCATGCGAGACACCTCCTTACCATAGTGTGGTGCAACGGGAATGTTCCCTCCCACCAATGCTTGCACTTTCTTAGAATGAATCCAGCTTATAATATTGTTGTATTATAATCAGATTCACCCGTGAAAAAAGCCTATCCATTGGGAATAGACCCTTAGAAACCGATTGTCAACCTCCACCCAGAGGTGGATAGAAGACAATTATATTTTTTCCACTTGAGTAAAGTCAAGCTCAAGGGGGGTTTCTCTTCCAAACATATTGACATGAACCTTGATTTTGCTCTTATCCGCTAATATCTCTTCAACGGTTCCAACAAAGTCAGTGAACGGACCATGCATAACACGGACGTTCTCCTTCAGTTCGAAATCAATTTTCGGTTTCGGTTCTTCCATACCCATATGCTTCAAGATCTGTTCAGCTTCATCTGGAAGTAATGCTGTTGGCTTCGAACCAGAACCGGTTGAACCAACAAATCCAGTGACTCCAGGTGTATTGCGTACGACATACCAAGAATCGTCGGTTTGAACCATCTCCACCATAACGTAGCCTGGATATACTTTGCGCATTACAGTTTTCTTCTTGCCGTCTTTGTTCACGATCTCTTCTTCCATCGGAACAAGGACACGGAAAATCTTGTCTTCCATTCCCATGGACTCGACACGTTTTTCCAAGTTCGCTTTTACTTTATTCTCATACCCTGAATAGGTATGAATAACATACCAACGCTTTTCCATAGTTTCCATGTATATCACCTATTCAGTACCGAAATCAATCAAAATACACTCTCTAAAATACGAGATATGCCTAGATCCAAGATGTAAAAATATAGAGTTACAAAAACTACTGTAGCGACAACAACAATTGTATAAGACGTTAACTCTTTGCGTCCAGGCCAACGAACCTTCTTCAACTCTGACCAGCTGTCAGCAAAGAATGAGAATGTCGAGCCAAAGCCTTGCTTAAACTTGCTTAAAAATGCCACAACGCTTACCTCCAGTATTTATCTGGTTTCTCGATGAAGTATATGATCGTTGCAATATTTGCAAAACTTCTTTAACTCCATGCGATCCGGATTCGTCTTCTTGTTCTTGTTCGTAATATAGTTTCTTTGCTTACAAGTTGTACACGCCATCGTCACTGCTACGCGCATGATGCCACCTCCTATGAACCAAAAAATGAAGCCCTCTATATTAGTTAGAATGAATACCAAATTTAAGGCTACCTCAAGTACTTTATCACAAGCCATTTTTCATGTCAAGGAAAACACTTGACGGAGATCGTTTGGCATACAAGCATTTATTTCCTATTATCGATATTTACATACTACATATAATAATACTCCCCATAATTCTATTAGGGAGCTATGATTTGGAAGACTCTCACCTTAAGTGTCCACTTCCAGATCTTAGCTCCCTAAAGGAGTGCTTTATGTGATTAGATCTCTAGCTTCTAAGTACCGTTCTAGTTTACGCTTAACCCGTTGAAGAGCATTGTCTATAGATTTTACATGCCGCTTAAGATCAACCGCAATCTCCTGATAAGATCTTCCATCCAAATAGAGCATGAGAACCTTACGTTCGAGATCACTTAGAATTTCACCCATCTTATCTTCCAAGCTCATGAATTCTTCTTTATTTATAATAAGCTCTTCTGGATCCGTTACTCTCGTTCCACAAATTACATCTAGCAATGTACGATCTGAATCTTCATCATATATAGGCTTGTCCAAAGAAACATAAGAATTTAGTGGTATATGCTTCTGTCTGGTTGCTGTCTTAATTGCGGTAATGATTTGTCGTGTTACACATAACTCTGCGAAAGCCTTGAAGGACGCTAGCTTGTCCCCTCTAAAATCTCGTATCGCTTTATATAAACCAATCATACCTTCTTGGATAATATCCTCACGATCAGCACCAATCAGAAAATAAGATCGGGCCTTAGCACGAACAAAATTACGATATTTATGGATTAGAAATTCGAGCGCATCACTGTCGCCTTCGCGTACCGCTTCAACATTATCCTCATCTGCTCTGAGGTCATACTCTATTCTTCTTATACCTTCGAGTTCGACACTCACAGTAAATCCCTCCGGCCCGCATCACAACGCCATTTCGGTCAGTGAAACTTAGCATCAGTATACATTATGTAATCATTGACCGTCAACAACAGGAATAATAATAAAGGTCAGTTACCACTGCCCTCTACGCCAGCGTTCGAGTAATTTTTTCATATCGTCTGATAATTTAGCATCCAAGCTTGATTGACGCGGACGAGGTTCCAATAGCTGTTTCCTTACAATCTGCTCACTCTCTTTCACCGCGATGAGCAGCTCACGAGCAGATAAACGTAGTGCTCCCATGCCAAAAGCCACGTGCTGTTCAGCCATATCAGAAGTGGCTACTTGGATGATTACCCTTCTGCCTCTCAGCTGTCCTACGAGACGTTCGATACATTCATCTGCAGTTTCTTTTTCCTTTGTATATAAAATTTCCAATCGACTCTGCCTATACTTACCACCCGCGCCAGGCACCTGATGAGCATCAAAAACCAGAATGATCCGCTTCCCTGAGAACCCCTGATAATTGGCCAGCATTTCGACTAATCGATCTCGAGCATCCTCCAGATTATTATCGGCCAGCTGTCGCAATTCTGACCATGCACCAATCATGTTATATCCATCCACGAGTAGAATCTGACTCATTGATTCTTCACTTAATCTTAACCATATCTGCGCGCCGTTGACGAACAGCCTCGTACATCAACACCCCAGCAGCGACGGAAGCATTCAATGACTGAATATGACCCAACATTGGCAATTTAAGAAGAAAATCGCATTTCTCTTTAATAAGTCGTCCCATTCCTTTATTCTCGTTGCCTATAACTAATGCTAAGGGAATGGTTAAGTCTGAACGGTATGCATCCTGAGTAGCTGAAGCATCGGCCCCCCCTATCCATACACCAGACTTCTTTAATAATTCTATCGTCTGAACGATGTTCGTAACCCTTGCGACAGGCACATACTCGACAGCTCCTGCAGAGGTTTTGGATACGGTGGCGGTCACCCCAGCTGAGCGACGCTTCGGAATAATCACGCCATGTACACCGGAGCAATCTGCCGTACGTAATATTGATCCGAGATTGTGAGGGTCCTCTATCTCATCTAATATAAGGATAAAGGGTACCTCCTCCTTCTCCTTCGCAATAGCTAAAATTTGCTCAACACTCACGTAGTCATAAGGAGCCACCTGCGCGACAACACCTTGATGAGGCACTCCTTCTACCATCTGATCGAGCTTACGTTTATCAACGAATTGGATAATAACACCTGCTAATTTCGCCTCTGTCACGATAGGCTGGGTTAGTTGCTTCTGGGCATTATCCGCGATCCATATTTTATTAACCGACCTCTTTGACTTTAACGCTTCAAGAACAGAATGCTTACCAGCAACATATTCTTCCTCGACACGATCCATTGTTATCGCACCCCAATCTCTATGATAACTTGATCCAGTAATATTTTTAGCCGATCAAATCTCTGTTGATAATACAAATAACCAATCAAGCATTCAAAGGCCGTACTATGTCTGTATTCTAAGATGTCAGCACTCTTGGGTGCTGAGCCGGACTTAGCATTCCTACCGCGTCTGACAATGTCGAGCTCATCCTCATCCAATAGAGGTAGCCACTCCGTCAGAAGCTTAGCTTGAGCTTTAGCAGACACTATACGACTAGCTTGCTTATGCAGCTGATTAGGTCGATGATTCGGCAAGGATAACAGGTACTGTCTTACATACATCTCATAAATGGCATCCCCTATGTACGCAAGCGCTAGTGGAGGCATGAGTCCAGGTGCTTTAGATGGCGGAAAAGCGAACAATGTTGAATCCATGCTATCTCCTCACTTCCTGCGCCAGCGCAAACCCTGTGGAGTGTCTTCTAATAGTATGCCTTGTTCTGACAGTAAATCGCGAATTTCATCAGCACGACCCCAATTTTTCTGTTGTCGGGCTTCATTACGTTCAACAATCAAGGCATCGACCTCTTCATCCAGAAGCTCATTGTCTGTTGTCTGGGCAAGCCCAAGAACCTCATTCATAGATGTGAATATCGCTAACGACTCCATCAGATCGGTATGGTCTACATGATCTAATTGTAACAGATGGTTCGTTTCCGTAACCCAGTCGAATAGGGCTGTAATCGCATCAGCGGTATTAAAATCATCATTCATCTTACTACGAAATTCCTGCAATATGGACGCTAGCTTCAGACGGTATGCCGACGTTCCTCTGTCGGCATCAGCTTCAACCGTAGATCCCAATCGATGCTTCACATTCGCAAGACACGTTTCAATACGCTCTACTGCATGACTAGCCTGTTCCATGATTTCTTCAGTGAAATTAAGTGGGTTCCGATAATGCGTAGATAGCACAAAATAACGGATGGACTCTGCCCGGTGGCGTTCCAACAGTTGATTGACGCTAACCCCATTGCCGAGCGATTTGGACATCTTCTCATTCTTGATATGAATGTATCCGTTATGCATCCAATAGTTGGCTAACGGTTTCCCTGTCAGCGATTCGGACTGAGCAATCTCACATTCGTGATGAGGGAATTGCAGATCATGGCCACCGCCATGAATATCTAAAGTATCTCCTAGATACTTACGCGCCATGGCCGAGCACTCAATATGCCAGCCAGGTCGTCCCTCGCCCCAAGGACTAGACCAACTGATCTCACCTGGTTTAGCTCTTTTCCACAGTACAAAGTCACGTTCGTCTTCTTTACGCTCATCCACTTCTATACGAATGCCGAATTGTAGCTCATCGGTGTTCTGCTTGGACAATTTACCATACTCGGGAAAACGAGCCGTACGGAAGTAAACATCCCCACCACTCTCATAAGCAAACTCCTTGCCTACTAACTCCTCTATATAATGAATAATCTCTGCCATATCGTCCGTCACACGCGGGTGTATCGTCGCCTCTTGAACACCTAACCCCTTAGTATCCAAGTAATATTGATTAATGTACTTATTTGCAAGCTCAGGAACGGACATACCGGTCTGCTCGGATTTGCGAATAAGCTTGTCATCTACATCAGTGAAATTGACGATGAAGGTCACTTCATATCCAGCAAACTCCAAATACCGTCTAACTACATCGAAGAAAATGGAAGGCCGCGCATTACCAATATGTATAAAATCATATACGGTTGGTCCGCAGACATACATCTTTACTTGGCCATCCGTTAAGGGCACAAACTTCTCTTTCTTTCGTGTCATTGTACTATATATATGGAGTGTCATTCGGTTTCCCCGCCTATCCTTTTTAATCTTTCTATTTCTCTGCGAAGCGCATCAATTTCTCTCTGCATTTGGTTGCATAGCTCTAAAGCAGGATCTGCCTCAACCCGATGATCCAAGGTATCCACTCTTGCTCCGTCACGTTGAACCAGCTTGCCGGGAATCCCAACTACTGTAGAATTCTTGGGTACCTCTCTTAGTACAACCGCATTGGCACCGACGAATGAACCATCACCGATTTTGAACGAGCCTAATACCTTCGCGCCAGAGCCTATGACTACATTATTGCCAATGGTTGGGTGTCTTTTACCTTTTTCCTTGCCTGTTCCACCTAAGGTTACACCTTGATATAACACCACATCATCACCAATTTCGCAGGTCTCACCAATTACTACTCCCATACCATGGTCAATGAATAAACGTCGCCCAATCTTCGCTCCTGGATGAATTTCTATCCCTGTAAAAAACCGACTTATCTGTGATACGGTGCGAGCAAACGATAACAATCTTCGGCGGAATAGCCAATGAGCAAGCCGGTGCCACCATAAGGCATGGAGTCCTGAATATGTGAATACGACCTCGAATACACTTCGTGCAGCAGGGTCATTCTCGAATATAACATCAATATCTTCTTTCATTTGCTCTAATATGTTCATCTTAACCAATTCCCCTATTCTCGAATAAAACTTAATGCTGAGTGAAACCATAAAAAACGTCTCTGTAGCCATAGGCTACAGAGACGTTGGATACGCGGTTCCACTCTGCTTGGGAGTAACAAGTCACACTGGTGTGCTCGTTTGTAGTTCCCCACTTGACGTTCTTAACGCGAACGATACGAATTGGCCTACCCCGGAAGTCCGGATCGGCGAATTGGCTCACAGGTGCATTTCCGTGACGAATGGATTAGATAACTTACACCCGGGTCTTATACTAAGACACTGATTATCCTCTCTGAGCATCCACAATGTAACGTACTTTCCTGATCAACGCTATTCCTTAATTTACTTATCAATTAGTATACCCAAATAAACGGATTCTGTCTATCACATGTGTTCTAACCACATCACAGACCTTTCTCACGCCATTCTACTCTCCGCCGCTTGAGCCCACTCCTTCACCCTCTGATCTGATGGTAACAAGAAGGCTGTGACTCCTAATATCGGCAAGTAAGAGCAAGCTATGATTACTGTGGTCAAGCTTGTTATATCGATCACCGCACCTAACACAACCGCTCCAATTGCCCCTATTCCAAAAGATAACCCCGTGACCAATCCGGACACCGTGCCTACCTTACCCGGAACTAATTCTTGCACATAGACAACAGATACGGAGAAGCTACTATGATTAATAACTCCAATGATGAACAGAAGTGGAAAAGCCCAAAGCTCATTCGAGAACGGAAGTATGATAGCAAATGGAACTGAGCCTAATAGGGATAGCAGGATGACATTCTTACGACCAATCCGATCGGACAATGGACCACCAAAGAAGGTTCCAATAATACCCGCTCCCATGTATGTAAAAATATAAAGCTGCGCATGCGGGATCGACATATTAAATTTTTCAAGCAGGAAGAAAACAAAATAAGTGCCAAGACTAGCGCCAAACCATGAACGGATAAAAGATATGAATAATATATTCGTAATAGCGCCTTTAATTTTCTTGCGATGCGCGAGGTCTACCTCTCCTGTAACCTTAGGCTTTGGAACTCGCGGATAGAGAAGTAGCTGCTTTCTATACCAGCCAGCGATCCAAGATTGAATAACGATACCTATAGCGGCCAATAGTGTAAACCATATCGCCCCGAATTGACCGAATGGGAAGAAGATTAAAGCTGTCATTAGCGGGGCCATCGCACTGCCTGTATTGCCGCCGACCTGGTAGATCGATTGGGCCAAGCCCCTTCGAGGCCCTGCGGCTAAGTAAGCAATACGCGCCCCCTCAGGGTGGAAGATGGCAGAAGCCAACCCGACAAAAACGACAGCTCCTAAGACATATGTATATCCAGGAGCAAAAGCGATGCCCAGCATACCCATCAAGGAGAGCAGCATGCCAAGCGGCAGAATAAATGGCGATGGTCGTGCATCCGCGTAAGCCCCCACTACAGGCTGCATAACGGAGGATGTTAAATAAAGAATGAAGGTAATCAAACCTAGCTGTGTATAGGTAATGTCTAATGAATCCTTGATTATTGGGTAAGATGCCGGAATGACCGCTTGTAGCGAGTCATTAATTAAGTGAGCCGAGCTGATTGCGAATAGTATCGGATACAGTGTCTTCTTACTCTTGTTCTCAGTGGACATAATCGCGCCCTTCTTTACGTTAGAGTGTGTTCATTACTCTCTAGGCTGTAGACGATTTAACACTTTATCCTGTCCGAGTAAATACAAGGTTCGGTTTAAATCTCTCCCATGCATTTGACCTGTCAGTGCAATTCGAATAGGCATGAAGAGCTGCTTACCCTTAAAGCCTGTCTCCGTCTGTACACTCTTTAGCATAGAGCCAATCGCTTCAGGTGTATAGGAAACCGCCTCTTCGACATGACGCCGAAAGCTATCGAGCACTGTAGGCACCTGTACACCTGCAAGAATTTCACTAGCTTCTTCATCGTAGACCAATTCTTCCTTGAAGAATAGTGAGGTTAAATCAACAATCTCCGCGGCATAATTCAGCTGCTCCTGATATAACGCTATAAGCTCAACGGCCCACATACGAGCATCCTCATCCAATTCAACCGCTATTAAGCCTGCCTTCTGCAGATGAGGAATTGCAAGCTCTGCAATAAGTGCTGGATCCGCTTTTTTGATATAAAGGTTGTTCATCCACTTCAGCTTCTCGGTATCGAATACAGCAGGGCTCTTGGATAAACGGTCCATTGTAAATTGACCAATGAGCTGCTCCTTATCGAATATCTCTTCTTCGCCCCCTGGTGACCAACCGAGTAACACAATAAAATTAAGTACAGCTTCAGGCAAATAACCTTGCTCGCGATATTGTTCAATAAATTGCATAATGGACTCATCCCGCTTACTCATCTTCTTGCGATCCTGATTCAGAATAAGTGAGAGATGTGCGAATTGTGGGATCTCAAAGCCTAATGCCTCATATAACAAAATTTGGCGAGGGGTGTTGGAAAGATGCTCCTCCCCACGAATCACATGAGTAATATCCATCAGATGGTCATCTAGAACCACTGCGAAGTTATACGTCGGAATCCCATCCGGACGAACAATAATAAAATCTCCAATGCCATTCGATTCGAATTCAACATGCTCACGAATTCGGTCCTCAAAAGCGATGATCCGATTCTCAGCTACACGGAAACGAACGGTAGGCTTGCGATTATCTGCACGAAAGCGCTCGATCTGCTCTGCGGTTAGCTGACGACATTGCCCTGAATAGCTTGGCATCTCCCCTTGGGCTTCCTGCTCTGCTCGTTCAGCCTCAAGCTCCTCTTCAGAGCAATAGCAATAATAGGCATTACCCTCCCGAAGCAATTGCTGGACATAAGGCTGGTAGAGCTCTAATCGCTCCATCTGTCGATAAGGTGCATATGGGCCCCCTACATCGACACTTTCATCCCAATCGACACCAAGCCACTTCAATCCTTCAAGCTGACTTTCAATACCCGTTTCCACATGGCGAGTCTGGTCCGTATCTTCAAATCGTATAATAAATTGCCCACCCTCATGACGTGCAACCAAATAATCGAATAAAGCTGTGCGGGCTCCTCCAATATGTAGATGACCTGTTGGACTTGGTGCATATCTTACTCTTACGTGATTACTCATCCGTTAAGCTCCTCCTTTATTCAAACAAACAATCGCTTGGGCAGCAATGCCCTCTTCTCTCCCAACAAATCCAAGCTTTTCCGTAGTGGTCGCCTTTACATTAACGTTACTCTTATCCGTATCTAAAGCAGTTGCAAGCTTCTCCACCATCTGAGGAATGTATGGGGCCATCTTGGGCTTCTCGGCAATAATCACTGCATCTATATTCCCCAGTTCATATCCCATTGTACGGGCGATTTGCCATACTTGCTGCAGCAGTACTAAGCTATCCGCATCCTTGAACGCTTGGTCTGTATCGGGAAAGTGCTTGCCTATATCCCCTTGACCTAGCGCACCCAGTATGGCGTCTGAAATCGCGTGCAACAGAACATCCGCATCTGAATGTCCCAATAAACCTCTCTCATAAGGTATGGTAACGCCACCTATGATACATGGTCGACCTTCCACTAGTTGATGAACATCATAACCTATCCCTACTCGCATCATTGTTGTCCCTCTTTCTGCTGTTGGACCAAACGATATTCTGCCCATTGCAGGTCATCTGGTGTCGTTATCTTGATATTACCATAATCCCCCTCAACAATTCGAACCGATATGCCTGCTCGCTCCATAAGGGAAGCGTCATCCGTACCCATATAACCAGCTGCGATGGCCTGTCCATGTGCTGTTACTAAATCGGAACGACGAAAAGCCTGTGGGGTTTGAATGGCCCACAAGCTATTACGGTCTGGCGTGCTATGCACCATACCCGCTTCATCTGCAATTTTGATGGTATCCTTCACACGAACTGCTATGACAGCAGCCCCATATTGCTTCGCAGCTCTCCAGCATTCGAGCATACTCTCCGTGGATACAAAGGGTCTAACACCATCATGTACTATAACCCATTCCGTATCTAGATGCTGTAGGCCTTCGTATACAGAACCCTGCCTTGATGTACCACCGGCCACAATAGCGGAAATTTTGGTCAAGCCATATTTCTCTATGTAAGATTGGCAGTGAACGATATCCTCAGGACTTACTACCAATACTACTGTACTTACTTCAGTAGCCTTCTCGAAGGCTTCCAATGTATATACCAGTATCGGCTTTCCGTTAATTGGTAAATATTGCTTACTTTCCTTCGTGCCCATTCGGGTTCCTCGACCCGCTGCAACAATAACAGCACCTAGCATTCCCATCCAACATCCCTGCCCTGTATAACGATAGCAATGGTAAATTAATAACCTTCCCGATAAGAGAAGCGCGTTTACCATTGACGAGTTAAAGAAAGTTAAATGAATCTTAACCGTTCTTATTCGCTTATCATAATCGTTTTACAGCGCTTTTTCCAACAATTTCGGTTTAGCGAAGATCATACGCCCAGCGGATGTCTGTAGTACACTGGTTACCATGACCTCTAAAGTGGTTCCAATAAATTCACGCCCACCCTCTACAACAATCATCGTACCATCGTCTAGGTAGGCTACACCTTGTCCATATTCCTTACCATCCTTGATCACTTGTACCACAATTTCTTCACCTGGTAGAACGACAGGCTTAACCGCATTCGCTAAGTCATTAATATTCAAAACTGATACACCCTGCAGCTCACACACTTTATTTAGATTAAAATCATTCGTTACTACCTTGCCACCCAGCAGCTTTGCCAAACGGACAAGTTTACTGTCAACCTCACTAACTTCCTCAAAATCACCTTCATAAATTAGTACCTTCACATCTAATTCCTTCTGGATCTTATTCAGTATATCCAATCCTCGTCGTCCTCGATTTCGTTTAAGCAAATCCGATGAATCTGCAATATGCTGTAGCTCCTCTAGAACAAATTCCGGGATGACTAGTATACCTTGAATAAATCCCGTTTTACAGATATCGGCGATTCGACCATCAATGATGACGCTGGTATCTAATATTTTGTGCTCCTCTAGCAAGGCTGCTCCTTTTTTCGTGCCCTTACCCAAATTGACAGTAGCCAAGAACGCGAGCAACTCTTCCTTCTTCAGTAATCCTAAACGGAAACCTATCCCTCCACAGATCGCTGTTAATAGGAATGGTACGTATGGAAGAGTGCTACTAAATTCGGATACGGACGGAAAAATCAAATAGGAAATGAATAATCCTATGAGCATTCCTAGAAGTCCCGATGCCATATGATAAGCTGGTAATTCCGATATCCTCTCGTCTACGAAACGTATGGTTTTCCATCCATACTCAACCAATAAGAATGATCCCATTACCATCAGAACAGCACCTGTCCCCATAAACAACAAGGGCTCTCCACGTAAATCACCAACACCTAGTCCAGTCCATCTCGGGCTTCCTAAGTTAACATACAATCGGTAAGCTAATAGACCCCCCATCAGCACAGCCACCATTACAATAAATTTCTTAAGCATTGTTTCACCTCCTAAAAGTTTTTAACTAAGTTTTTGATTGTTACAGGTCTATATCATTAAGTATGTTCCAATTCCTTCTAGACTAATCGTTTAATTCCGTTTTTTTGCCAGCTTGAACAAATCCACTTTGATTTCCGCTAACTATCCATTATAATCAATGAATAGAGCACTAGCGTATATATCTAGAATAGAGGTGGATTTGAATGAGCGTGCTTGATCTGAAAACCTTCCAAAGTCAAGTGTCTGAATTATTGCTCCGTCACCGAAGTCTGCTCGATGTGTTATCCAAGTATCAGCAAACCAACTCAACTGTCAATCGATCAGTCATCAAGGCTATCACCGAATGTGGCTGCATTGAAGTTGACGCCAAGAAACAGCCCTATGATTCCGCCGAGAAGGACACTTCCTCGAATTCGGTACAGGAATTAACTCACACTCATGTTAATGGTCATCTATGTGATGCATGTCGAGATGTCGTCAATGCCGAGCTAGGCAAAAATTTGTTCTACATGTCTGCTTTATGTAATTTACTGCATGTAGATCTGAATGAAGTTCTAGATAAAGAATCTAGAACATGCAGCACGTTAGGGAAATTTAATTTGTCTTAAATGTATAGGTAAATCGTAGACAAAGAAGCTTTCCACTGGACCCAGTGGAAAGCTTCTTTGTCTTGTAAGTATTCACTTCAATTATAATGTATCCCGGAATTTAGACTTATCTTCCGAATCAGGTCTTTTTCGTTTGCGCGTGACGCGCCTAACGTTTTTTTTAAGACCTAGCAGTGCATAGAGTACAAAAGGGATAAACATCAGCTTTGATAAGGTCCCCGGGTATTTAACTGCAACAAGTATCGCTAATGTGACCATTACGGGAATGATCCACATCGCTGATCGAGGAATACTCACTTTTTTGAAATTAGGATATTTAATATTACTTACCATTAAGAAGGACAAAATTAATTCGGCTACAAGTAACGTTGGAGTAGATAGCTCTTTATAGAACAATGCCATAGTAGCAAGTACACCACCGGCAGCTGGAATCGGTAGCCCGATGAAATAACCAGGGATTCCACTGATGACATTAAATCTTGCAAGCCGAAGCGCTCCGCAGATTGGGAACACCGCTGTAGCAATCCAAGCAGCAGGGGAATTAAAATCCTGAAAGGCAACGGAATAAACGATAAAAGCTGGCGCTACTCCAAAGGAAATAACATCCGATAACGAATCCAGCTCCTTACCAAATTCGCTTGTGACATTCAATGCCCGAGCAACACGACCGTCAAGCCCATCCGTTAACATGGCTACGATGACAAGCATAGCAGCAATCTCAGGCTCATTATTAAAAACGAATATAATAGATACAATGCCTAGGAATAAATTGCCGATGGTGAATATATTGGGAAGCGATCTTGCGAACATGCTGTTTCCACCTCATTAATTACTATGCCCACTTATTCAACATGTATGTCGAAAATGAGCTAGTTACCACCTTCTGATTGTAGGCAATTTAAATATGTCTGTCAATCAATAGTTGCTCCTCAATACGCTCTAGTCCTTCAAGAATTGTACGAGCACGAACCTCTCCAATACCATCCACTTCATCCAAGTCCATAATCGTCGCTGCTCGAATAGCAGATAAATTCCCGAAAAAACCAACCAAGTTATTAATAATTATTGTAGGTAATCGAGGAATGCGATGCAGTATACGATAACCCCTAGGAACAACTACCTCCTCCATAAAGTTACTATGGGGGTAACCTAATAGCTTGAGCGTGTGATGATGATCCATCAATTCATCCGACGACATTCGCTTGAGTGTGAAACTAATTTCATTAAGTTTATCCTCATTCTTCTCACGAATATAATCTTTCAATAATAAATGGGTTTCCTGTGCAGCAGCACCCGCAAGCTCTACGAGCTGCATCTCAATCAATCGACCCTCCGTACCCAGCTCATTAATATATCGTTTAATTTCATCTCGAATTCGTAGCACCATCTCTGCTCGCTGAATAACATTCGCGACCTCATGAAGTGTTACTGTCCCCTCAAATTCAGCAGCTCCTAAATTCGTAAAGGCTTGATCTAGCACGGTTTTATATTTCTCTAAGGTTTGTATAGCTTGGTTAGCCTTGGTCAGGATCACGCCAATATCCTTTAGGGAATAGCGCAGATTACCTTGATAGAAGGTAATGACATTCCGTCGCTGTGAGATAGATACTACGAGCTTTCCCGTCTGCTTGGACACACGCTCAGCGGTACGGTGACGAATACCTGTCTCAGAAGACGAAATAGATGAATCGGGTATGAGCTGTGTATTCGCATAAAGAATTCGAGATAAATCCTCACTAATGATAATAGCGCCGTCCATCTTCGCGAGCTCGTATAGGTAGTTAGGAGAAAAATCACAATGAATAGAGAAGCCGCCATCAACAAGCTGCATGACCTCTGGTGAATAGCCTATTACGATGAGAGCTCCCGTCTTAGACCTAAGTACGTTGTCGAGGCCATCACGAAAAGATGTACCCGGTGCAACCATCTTCAATAGCTTACCTATGATATCGGTTTGCCCGTCATCTTTCATATATGTTCACTTCCTTCTATGATGTAGATTTCCCAAAAATGTCTGATATAACTTCAATTAATGTATTACATGGAATAATACGAATGCCTTTAACCGCTACAGGTTGCTTAAGTGCATTCTTAGCTATATACACTTTTTTGAAGCCCATTCTATCTAATTCCCGAATACGAGTTTCCAATGCGGGCACCTTCTTCAATTCACCCGTAAGACCAATATCGGCAATGAATACCGTATGATTGGGAATCCCCTTGTTCTTAAAAGAGGAGACGATACTCATAATAACGGCTAGATTTGAGGAATGCTCTTTAAGACGAAATCCGCCCGTGGTCTTGATAACGACGTTCTTACTCGATAGCTCGACCCCTGCACGCTGCTCTAATACAGATATCAGCGTGTTCAGCTGATCCTTCTTCGTACACTCACCAATTCGTGATGGGAAGGGTGTGAAGCTCTGCGATACTAAGCTTTCAATTTCTAGAATAATCGGCCGAGTTCCCTCTTTGACAACGGTTAGAGCACTTCCGGATACAATATCATTCGTCTCCCTTTGTGTCATGAAGAACTCTGATGGGTTATCAATGGGGATCATTCCTTGCTCAGACATTGAGAAAAAACCAATTTCACCTGTACTACCATACCTATTCTTCGATGCAGAAAGCTGCTTAAGCTCTTCACCCTCTTGACCATCGAGTATAAGGACAGTATCTACCAAATGCTCCAATGCTCTTAAGCCGGCTAATTCGTTCTCTTTGGTCATTTGCCCTACCATAATTACCGCTCTAGGTCTATCCGGATTTTTGGCTACCTTCAGCAGGGCCGTTGCACACTCCATGGTCTGAGTTGGAGATCCTGGTCTCGAAGGATATTCCTCTAATATGAAAGTCTGAATACTATCTATAATGATAACATCTGGACTAATACTCTCAATACACCCGAGAACATTATTCATACTATTGTCTGAATATACCCATACATTATCGTTAATTGCGGATAATACTCTGTCCGCCCTATTCTTGATTTGGCTCTCGCTTTCTTCTCCAGAAGCATACAAAACCCGAAGGCCTTGACTTGCAACATCCTCGGACACTTGGAGCAGTAGTGTTGATTTTCCAGCACCCGGTTCAGCAGTAATAATCGTGACAGAGTCTCGAACGATACCACCGCCCATAACTCTGTTAAACTCACCAATTGATGTAATAATTCGATCGCTATTCTTAGAGGTTGTCTCGGAAAGCCTCTTTACAGGTAAGTGTGCTTGAGAAACCTTAATACTAGTGGTTTTATCCCCACCGACCGTTGATTCAACTAAGCTATTACGTTCAGGACAGTTATTGCAGAACCCTTGCCACTTAGGATGATGAAAACCACAGCTTTTACAGATATAAGCCGTTTTTACTCTCAAACTTTACACACCCTTTACGGTCATAGAGAATATTATTTAGTTCGATTGCGGTGAAGCCAATCCAATATAATGGCCGTAACCCCACCACCAACTGCTCCGGATGAGAATAGTATGGCAACTACGAGCCATGCGAGATCCTGCATACCTTCGCCAGTGCCACTCTGTGCTCGTATAATCATAATAGCTGCGAATAAAAGTAATAGTATAGCCGGTATATATTTAATCCAACGAACCTTTATTCTATGAAGAAGGAACGTCACAAATGCAGATAATATCGCAATACTTAGTAGTATCAGAAAAAATCTCATCCAACACCCACGTCCTTTCTTTTAGAATATCTATTCTCAGTATACACGAGATTAAATGTGAAGAAAATCCATCTACTTCTCCATCAACCGGTTTAATGAATAGCGCACAACAAAAATCGGAGCTATTCCAGCTCCGATTCAGGTAAAAAACTCAATTATGAATGCAATTAGAAATTAAACGTATCTGGATGCGAACCAAAACGGTGATCCTTATTCAGTCCATCAATTGCGGCTACATCTTCAGCAGACAGTTCAAAGTCATAAACCGCGGCATTCTCACGAATCCGCTCCGGCTTAACTGACTTCGGAATGGTTATAACGCCCTTCTGTAAATCCCAACGGATAACGATCTGAGCAGGTGATTTTCCATACTTCTTACTTAGTTCTGCCAAGATCGGCAAATCTAAGTGACCTTGCATAAGTGGACTCCAAGCAGTTACATATATATTCTTCGCATCACAGTAAGATTTAACCTTCTCTTGAGTCAATAGTGGGTGATACTCAATCTGGTTAACAACCGGTATGATCGTGTTCTCTGTAAATAGGTCGTCCAGATGATGGGTTTGGAAGTTACTCACACCTATCGATCTTACAAGTCCATCATTATATAGCTTCTCCAACGCACGCCATGTATCCTTATACTTCCCTTTCACCGGCCAGTGTATAAGATATAAATCCAAGTATTCCAACCCCAGCTTTTGGCGACTTTCTTCAAATGCTTCCAATGTCGTCTCATAGCCTTGACGTGCATTCCATACTTTAGTAGTTATGAACAGCTCTTCGCGAGGCACGCCAGATTCTCTAATAGCCTGACCGACACCTTCTTCATTCCTATATGCTGCAGCTGTATCAATAGCACGGTACCCTGTTTCAATAGCCGACTTAACAGAGCTAATAACTTCCTGACCTTCCTCTACCTTGAATACCCCAAATCCTAAACGAGGCATCGTTACACCGTTATTTAGTGTGACCGTATCCTTAATACTCATAATCTTCATTGCTGAGACCTCCTAAAAGTTTTGATTACGCTAGTAACCGATAAGACTACTTCGCAAGCATAAGCTAAGTTTTGTGTATGAGGTTAATGGTACTCTTAGTAATTTTATCATAGGATGCACAGCTCTCTAGGTAGGCATTCTTATGTAATATGAAGCTCCCTGTCATAAAAATATCCGTAAAACCCAACAATTTTATACTTTTGAGGTGCTTATCCAACGATCGGCTTCGATCATCCCATTTAAGGAATCGAGAATACATTAAACCGCATCAATCACTCCAACGATTCAATTTAACGAAACGGGAATTCACTAATACCCCGGATTCGTTCATTGGACAGCGTATGATCCACAATTAATGAATTTCCGTTGCTTTATTTCAACTTGAATCCAAATCGAGAGACATTTATTCGATTCTCATTGCGTTAATCGAATAAAATTATATACTTCCTGATATTTTAATAAGGAAAGGTGAACCTCTAGGTTCACCTCGAAAACTTATAAATTCTTATAAAAAAGCCACAATCACCTAAATCTGTGATTGTGGCTTTTACCCTATTCAATTACTTCTGAGCTGTTACTTCTTCACTTCGCTCAACAGTCAACGCGCCATCCTTCTCATCAATTATCAAGGAATGACCTTTGGCAATAGTACCTGTGAGTAGCTCCTCGGATAGTCGATCCTCAATGTGCTTCTGGATCGCTCTACGGAGCGGTCTTGCTCCATAGGTTGGATCGTAGCCTTCCTTTGCGAGGAATTTCTTAGCTTCATCGGTAAGAACGAAATCGATATCTTGTTCTTGCAGACGTTTACGTAACTCCTCAGACATTAATGATACAATGCTAAGAATGTGTGTCTCATCCAATGAATGGAATACGATAATTTCATCGATCCGATTCAAGAATTCAGGACGGAAGCTCTTCTTTAGCTCACCTGTAACTTTATCCTTCATATTGCTATAATCCTTACCGGCATCCTGAGCTGCAGTAAAACCAAGTGAAGAATTTTTCTTGATCATCTCGGCACCAACGTTGGATGTCATAATGATCAATGTATTCCGGAAGTCAACGGAACGTCCCTTGGAATCCGTCAAGCGTCCATCCTCTAATACCTGTAGCAAGATATTAAAAACCTCCGGATGAGCCTTCTCAATTTCGTCAAGTAATACTACTGAGTAAGGCTTTCGGCGTACCTTCTCGGTTAATTGACCGCCTTCTTCGTAGCCAACATAGCCTGGAGGTGCTCCAACCAATCTGGATGTGGAGTGCTTCTCCATGTATTCAGACATATCAATGCGAATTACCGCATTCTCATCCCCGAACATCGACTCAGCCAATGCTCGAGCTAATTCAGTTTTACCAACACCCGTTGGTCCCAAGAAGATGAAGGAGCCTATTGGACGCTTCGGATCCTTAAGACCGGCTCTTGCACGACGGATCGCTTTACTAACAGCAACAACCGCCTCATCCTGACCGATAATACGCTCATGGAGAATACTCTCCATCTTCAGAAGACGCTCTGTCTCCTCTTCTGCAAGCTGACTAACTGGAATACCTGTCCAGCTTGCCACTATTTGTGCAATATCCTCGGGAGTGACTGCTGTATCGGTACGGCCTTGCTTTTCCTTCCACTCGTTCTTGGTACGATCTAACTCTTCACGCATCTTCTGCTCTGTATCACGAAGGGATGCGGCTTTCTCGAATTCTTGGCTTTGAACAGCGGAATCCTTCTCCTTACGAATATCATCCAGCTTATTCTCAAGCTGCTTTAAATTAGGCGGAACCGTGTAAGAACGCAATCTCACTTTAGAGCTAGCCTCATCGATGAGATCAATAGCCTTATCCGGTAAGAAACGATCAGGAATATATCGGTCTGATAATTTGACCGCTTGCTCTATAGCATCGTCTGTAATTTTAACTCGGTGGTGAGCCTCATATCGATCGCGTAAGCCGTGTAAGATTAGAATTGCCTCTTCAGGAGTAGGCTGATCCACCATAATAGGCTGGAAGCGACGCTCTAATGCTGCATCCTTCTCAATATATTTGCGATATTCATCTAATGTCGTTGCTCCAATACATTGAAGCTCCCCACGAGCAAGAGCGGGCTTGAGAATGTTCGAGGCATCAATGGCTCCTTCAGCTCCTCCAGCTCCAATTAATGTATGCAATTCATCAATGAAGATAATGACGTTGCCGGCTTGGCGAATCTCATCCATGATTTTCTTCAGACGATCCTCGAATTCACCACGATATTTGGTGCCCGCAACGACAGATCCCATATCCAATGTCATCACACGCTTATCGCGTAATGTCTCGGGGATTTCATTGTTCACAATCTTCTGGGCTAGCCCTTCAGCAATTGCGGTTTTACCTACTCCTGGTTCACCTATAAGCACAGGATTATTCTTCGTTCTCCGACTAAGCACTTGAATAACTCGTTCTATCTCCTTGGATCTGCCTATAACAGGATCCAGATTACCTTCACGCGCAATTACAGTTAAATCCCTTGCAAGGCTATCTAACGTAGGTGTGCTCACATTCGCACTACTACCATGGCCCGTTGATACACTTTCGCTGCTACCTAGTAGCTGTAGAACCTGTTGTCTGGCTTTGTTCAGACTAACACCCAGGTTGTTCAATACACGAGCAGCTACTCCTTCGCCTTCACGAATTAATCCAAGCAGAATATGCTCTGTTCCCACATAGGTATGTCCAAGCTTACGAGCTTCATCCATCGATAATTCGATAACCTTCTTAGCTCTAGGCGTGTAGGCAATATTCGTAGGTTGTTCTTGCCCGCGGCCAATTAGCGATTCTACCTCATCCTGGATTTTCTCCAGTCCGAGTCCAAGCGCGATCAGAGCTTTGGCAGCAATACCTTCTCCCTCACGAATCAAACCCAGTAATATGTGTTCTGTTCCAATATTATTATGACCTAATCTTACTGCTTCTTCTTGTGCGAGTGCCAATACCTTCTGCGCACGTTCAGTGAATCTTCCGAACATCATACATATACACCTCCATTAATGTTATTATAGCGTTTGTATCAATGTTGTGCTAATCGTGAGCGAATCAATTCTGCTCTTCTTAAGTCTCTTTCATCTGGAGACAATGCTTCACCAGCATATTGCTGTAAATAGCCAGGCTGCGTCATGACCATCAATTCATTCAACGCTTGAGCATTAGTTTGCTTGAGCAATCCTAGATCAACCCCGAGGCGAACATCGGATAAACGTTGAGATGCTTCTTTGGAATCAATAATCACTGCATGAGCTAGGATACCGTACGAGCGATTAACCCGATCCAGTATTCGTATCTTTGATTCAGATAATAGCTTCTCACGAGCTGCTCTCTCATGCTCAACAATCTGACGGGCTACACTATATAGATTGTCAATGATGTCCTCTTCCGCTTGTCCCAGAGTTATCTGATTAGAAATTTGGAACAAATTCCCTGTGGCTTCGCTGCCTTCACCGTATAGTCCACGAACGACTAGACCAACCTGTGATATCGCCGATAGGATCCGGCTGATTTGTTGAGTTAACACCAGAGCTGGCAAATGCATCATAACGGATGCTCGTATCCCCGTTCCAACATTTGTTGGACAGCTTGTTAAGTATCCTCTCTTCTCATCATACGCGTAATCCAACTGAGTTTCAAAGATGTCATCAATCTGATTACACAAATCCCAAGCTTCTTTGATCTGAAATCCTGGATGGAGAATTTGAATTCTTAGGTGGTCTTCTTCGTTCACCATGATACTAATGGATTCATTCTCACTTAGAATAACCGCTCCGTGCTTGGACTCATTGGCTAAGGCAGGACTGATGAGGTGCTTTTCCACTAATACCTTCTTCGACAGCTCATTCAGATCATCTAATAGGAGCATCTCAAATGTACTTATTTCATTGAGATCCTCGGAGTCGAGTAACACCTTAACCCGATTCAACGTTTCCCTGGAATGCTGATCAGATGCCAATATAGGAAAAGGTATACTCTGCAGATTCCTAGCCAGGCGAATTCGACTGCTAATTACTATATCGGATTCTGGACCGCTGCCCTTCATCCATTCACTCAACGCTTCGTTAAAAAAGCTATTCTGTCCCATATCACCCCTCCTAATTAAGAGCTCTTGACGAGCACACAAGCAGCCGATATCAAGCTATTCTTAATTTCTTTTTTCAAGCTGACGAATTTGGTCTCGAATCGATGCAGCAGTTTCAAATTCCTCTTGCTCGATACATTCCTTAAGTTCCTTCTTAAGTCGGTCTACCTCACGTTTAGCTTGGATATCACTGCCTGATCTCTTCGGCACCTTACCCACATGCATGGTGTTGCCATGCACTCTCCTTAGAAGAGGGTCTAATCGATCGGTAAAGCTCTGATAACAAGAGCTGCAGCCGAATCGTCCAATCTTACTGAATTGTGTATAGGACAATCCACACTCCTCACAATGCAGCGAAGGCTTAGGTGCCGAGTTAAGTGAGCTCTGAGACTGAGTGTCGAAATCAAGTAAGCCAGAAATTAGATTATGAATCGAGAAACCATTAGCCGTTCCCGGAATAAGCTCACCCTTTTCTCTAGCACACCCATCACAGAAATGAACCTCCGACTTCTCACCATTAATTATTTTTGTAAAATGTAACGTTGCCGCCTTCTGTCCACATTCCTGACATTGCATCTTTATCACCCTATTCCACACAAGGATTGTTAATATAAGAAGTTCGTTTGACAAGATTCTTACCTTAGCAAGGAAACCAACATATTCTTAAGCATAATGGCTCGAACCTGATCCCGTAAAGGCAGCTTAATTAACAGAGAGTCTCTAGAAATCGCAGCCTTCAGTAAATTGGCCTCTCGTTTATTAACGTACCCCGCGTCCTCTAATTGATAAATTAGACCTTCCGCAGAATCCTGGTCAATTTCATCTAGTACCGTTCGCAGGATATGCTCCAGAATACCGATCTGCTTGGGCATATCTACCTTCTGTATACGAATGTATCCACCGCCACCACGTTTACTTTCTACAACAAAGCCTTTTTCCAAAGAAAATCGTGTGCTAATGACATAATTAATTTGTGAAGGAACACACTGGAACTGATCAGCTAGATCATTTCGTTGAATCTCTACTAATCCACCAGGACTGGTATGCAGAATATTCTTCAGATATTGTTCTATAATATCAGAGATATTACGCATCAATTTACTCCTCCATGCCACTTTAGAATGGTTGACTTTGACTATCTTTGACTTTTGATTTATTATACTCGGTTTTCATTCATTTGCCAAGTCATAACCTCATATTATGTATTCTATTTTTCACGTGTTGTACCCCTCTTATACCCCGCAACAAAGCCGTAAGCTTAGCTTACGGCTGGTTCTCTATCCACAAATTACTATTTATTTTTGAGCTGCTACGATAAGTATCCATGCTTGCGGAACAACTAACCAGAAACCCGACAGTGGCATGACGATGATTCCAATTACACTAAACAATAGTAGGTACCACCCGAACCATGATGGGAGTAATATATTTTTCTGTTTTATTAACCAGTTTATTAAATGACCTGTTAATATCAGTAACCATCCTGTAAAAATAAACCAAAACATCGAATTACGGTCATATTGCATATTTATAGAATTAAAAAGTCCTGCTCCTATCATATCCATAATGATTTCATAAAACACGATAAATCCTAGTATGGTGTGTATCCATCCAGTAATGATCATGAATAATCCACTATGCCGTTTAATTCCACTTACCATCAAAGCCACTCCCTTTTATTCGGATATCTTGATCTTCCTCAAGTCATTCTTATCTTGATCACCTGGTGCTGACTTAGACAACTCGAGCTCCTCGATTGAATCCAACACTCCGTCGACTACAGCCTGAATTACTTCAATTCCCGAGTGAATGGAAACCCTCAGATGTTCAGTAGCCCCTCTCTTATGAATATGAGTTAGTATGGACTCTACTCGTTCGGCATGCTCGTCTAGTAATTTCTTCATTCCATAATATTGATACATCGCATACATCTCCCTTCAACTAATCAGCATCAGAGAAACGGATAATTAATCGATCCTCTGTGAACTTCGCTCCTGCCACAACCCGGCCAAACAACGGTCTTGGCAATACAACCTTGCGTTTATATGCTCCTACTTGAATGGTTAGCTCATCGCCCCGTTGAGTTAATTCAATTTCCGCCTTCTCAACAAATGGTATAGCAATCGACAATATATACATATCGTCTTCCTTATAAACGACTTCTGTTCTTCCTTTATAAAGTACTGCTTGAGGCTTATGCTCGGTAAACAATATATTCCCCACTTCTCGTAGCATTGCGATTCCTACAACCTCACATGGTTGAAGGGGAACTCTCAGTATCGGAAGTGGGTTGAAGTTGTGCACAATCTCTTCCTCATATTTATCATGTATATCTTTCCATCCAGCCATATACCCCGCTGCTGCCTCCTGTGGCAGAACACGATTTACGATAACAGCATCCGTATTAAAGCCGAATAAATTCAGATATGTGAACGATCGTTTTGCCTCGGATACAACCATTTTCTCTGGATTCAGTACGAGCCTTACTGAGGTTACCTCAGGGTTTACTAATAACTGCTGTAGCTCCTCAAGCCCGCGTATGAATACTTCAATCGTATCAAGCACGTCATCCGAGGGAAGCTCATATCCACCAGTCACCATCTTCGCTACCGGACGAACAATCTTAATTAATCTGCGCTCATGTGGGAATATCTTATCTAACCACCAATTGAGAACATTCGGATAACTTAATAACCTTAGCGTCTCACCGGTTGGCGCGCAGTCGACTATGATTACGTCAAATTGGTCCGATTGAGCATGATTCTTAATTTGTAACAAACTAAACAATTCTTCCATCCCCGGAAAAACTAACATCTCATCTGTTGTGACATCCGTCAGCTTAGCTTTATCTAATAGCCTAGATAGCCACGCCTGTACAGTACCCCAGTTTCGTTCCGTTTCTCTTAGGCTGTTAACTTCTTGTGCCCATAAATTGGAATTAACCTGAATTGGATCTGAAGAAAGCGGCATATCTAGGGAATCAGATAAGCTGTGTGCGGCATCCGTACTTATGATCAACGTCCTCATTCCTTGATCGGCAAGGTTAACTGCCGTCGCAGCAGCAATGCTGGTCTTACCTACTCCACCCTTACCCGTATAAATAATAATTCTCATCATAATCACCTCATTGGATTTAATACGAATTCGTAGTATATGATTAAAGTTTTGATATGAATTGTATTACACCGTTAATCATCAATCTTAATACGTTTAACTGATTGATTACTTGGATTGTTGGTACTAGTGCGATCCGGCGATTGGAAAACACGAGCGATCTTCAGCACTAATTTAACAAACTGCTCAAGCTCTTCTTGGGATAAAGCCTCTTGAACTCGCTCAAGCATATTCTCCATAATACTCATGGATTCTTCTGCTTTTATCTTACCTTCATCTGTCAGCATAACCAGCGTTACTCGTTGATCCTGTGCTGAAGTTTTTCTCTTAATAATACCCTTACGCTCTAGTCTCTTAGCGATACTCGTCATTGAACTAAGCGGTGCTCCCAGCTCCGTTGCCAGTACTGACATCGGTTGCTCACCTCTTAAGGAGAGAATGAGCATGGTCGTGATATCGGATCGTGTAAATTCTTTCTCCAGATGGGCAGTTTCGGAATACATGGCAAATGGACGTAAACCTGTTTTTAAGAATATGTCAAAAAGCTGCTGCAAAATGGCGCTCCCCTTTAGTACGGTATCGTAGTATAATACCTAATTCTACAGGGTAATCAATCAATCGTCAAACTTATCTATATTATTCATCAACCACCACCCACCTAATGTTAGATGATTTTTCACACTAACAAGCTGCGCTTATGTTTAATACGATTTCGTACTATTAATATACTTCGCTTTCGTACTATATGTCAATATAGCACGAACTGATGCCAAATTCGAAACAATCAATATCAAATATACTTTAGATGAAGACTCCTGACTCTTGAACTTTATAATTTCTTATAATATCAGAAAAGCACCCTTGACCGAGGTCAAAGATGCTTCTAGGTAACAACAAGAACGGCGAATCGCCTACTCTGTTGTTCATGCTGCTTGGCAACGTCCTACTCTCCCAGGACCCTGCGGTCCAAGTACCATCGGCGCTGGAGGGCTTAACGGTCGTGTTCGGGATGGGAACGCGTGGTTCCCCTCCGCCGTCGTCACCAAACAGGTAAGAGCTTTCGTAGAAAGCTTACTACGTGAGCATATGCTTATATGGGGGTCGCTTAAAAAGCTACCCGGTTGAGGCCAGTCATCATGAAGATGGCTTGTTCCCTCAAAACTAGATGCGAAACGATTGTGCCGCTGAAGGCATTGAAGCTCTTACTTGCTGATCCAATTGACCGCTTGCGCAGCCAATAGGGCAGCTTAGCCTATGCTCGGTCCGTACAC
>Ga0101941_1000485_pt1 | contig 66493 bp, 70 predicted proteins | sample DewCreD2012metaG_3_FD_75242 | JGI IMG/M metagenome (GOLD analysis project Ga0101941, IMG submission 75242) | Hot spring sediment bacterial and archeal communities from British Columbia, Canada, to study Microbial Dark Matter (Phase II) - Dewar... ... | reverse complement strand
CGATGCCGGCCGCCAGGCGACGCACGCTGGCTTCGTGGAGACTGAGGAGAACTTCACCCTGCAAGAGGCGGCCCGCTCCTCCGCCATGTGGCTGGTCACCGCTACCCTCGTCCTGGTCCTGTCCGTAGTCTATCTCCCCTCCATCCACCTGCCGCCCTTCCTGCGGGACGAGCTGGGGGGCTCCGCCCAGTTGGGGTCGTTGACCCTGAGCACCATCGCCGTGGGCTCCATCCTGGCCCGGACGCTGGGCGGCCCCCTGTCCGACCGCGCCGGCCACCTCCGCACTATGCTGGTGGCCATCGCCGTGCAGGCCCTGGCCTTCGCCATCATGGCCCTCTCGGCCTTCCTGGCCAGCCTGCCCCTGGCCTACCTGGGCGCCCTGGTCTACGGGCTCAGCTACGGCACCATAACCGTCCTGCAGTCGGTGGTGCTGGCCGACCTCTTCGGACGCCGCTATGCCTCCTCCATCGCCGGCGTGGTCTTCGCCATCTCAGGGACCTTCCTGGGCGTGGGGGTGTTCATCGCTGGCCTGCTGTACCAGCTCACCGGCGGCTACGGGGGCGCCTTCCTCCTGGGGAGCATCATCAGCCTGCTAGCCGTCCCCTGCTTCGCTCTGGTGCGGAAGCCGCAGCGCCGCCAGGCGGCGGCCCTCGGCTGAGAGGGGACAGCCCATGGACGGGGCCTGGCCCTCCAGCTCCTGTGGGGTGGACGCCCTCGCACCACCACCTCCCGCCGGTGGGGCCAGGAGCGACAGAACTCCCACCGCCGGCCGGTGAGGGTGGCCCCGGGGCCAGCGTTGCCGAAGAGATCGGGGCGCTGGCGGGCAGCGCCCCCCTCCACGAAGAGATCACCCTCCAGGACCATGGCCCTGCCCGGTGAGAGGCAGGGGGCCGGCGGGATGCCGGCCCCCTGCCTTCCCGGCGGGCGATGCCCCTAGCGCCGCAGGAACTGTTCGATGACGTCGCGGTAGGCGCTGTACCACTCCGTCACCGGCTCCCACTGGTTACCCTTCACCTGATAGACCCGCACCAGGCCGCCACCCTCGTGGTCCTGGGGGCTCATCTGCAGCCTCACCAGGCCGGCCACCTCGCCGCGGATGCTCTCCAACCCCTCCTTCATCTTGGGACCGTCCAGCGGGTAGCCGTGCTTCTTCAGGGCGTTGCGGGCCGCCTCGATCATGACCGCCGCCAGGATGATGCCTCGCGTGTAGTAGACATCACCCCGCTGCAGGAACTCGTGAGGCTGCTTGCCCTGCTCCTGGTACATCTTCCTGATCTCGTTCAGGACGGGCAGGTCGGGCCCCACGGGGCTGATCTGCAGACCGTAGTAGCCCTGGGCCACCTCCCAGCCGCCGGCGGCCAGAATGTCGGTGTCCGCCGCCCCCCAGATGAGGCTCACTACCCGATTGAGCGGATAGTTGTTCTCGCGGAAGGTCTTGATGGAGACCGAGGGAGCCCGACCGAACAGGTGGGTTATCACCCAGTCCGCCCGGTAGCGCTGCGCTATGTCCTGCACCTGGGCCGACATCTCCAGCCCGGGCGCCGGCACGGCGAACTCCCGCAGCTCGAACCCCTCCCGCTGGGCCAGGGCACGCAACACCTCCAGAGGCTCACGGCCGGCCGGGTTGTCGTAGTAGAGGTAGGCTATCTTCGGCTTGCCCGGCCGTCCCTCTTTCTGCCACTGGTCAAGGACGAACCTGACCGCTGCTGCCCCCTGGCTCCAGTAGCTGGCGGCAGCCGGGAAGACATAGGGGTACTTCTCCCCGTTGGCCGTAGCAGCGATACCGTAGCCCGGGTTCAGGCAGGGGATCTTGTCGGCGTTGCAGCGGTCCAGCAGGGCCTGGGCTATAGGCGTGCCGTAGTTGTTGATGGCCACCGCCCCCTCACGCTTGAAGCGTTCGTAGGCGTCCACGCCCCTGGGCACCTCGTAGCCGTGCTCGACGAGGATGAAGTTTATAGGGTGTCCTTCCACACCGCCCCGCTTGTTCACCAGGGCTACATAGTCCTCTACCCCTTGCTTGATGGGGATGCCCACTAGCTGGGTAGGCCCGGTGGCGTCATAGGTGCTGGCCAGGGTGATGGGCGGCTTGGTGGCCGTCCCCTCGGGAGCGCCACCGCCACAGGCCGCCATGAATAAGGCCACGCCCGCTATGAGGAACGGTACCCAGCGCCTTAAGAGCCACATCCTTTCGGTCCTCCTTTCTCCATAAGTGCTCCCAGAAGCGGAGGACATGACACCCTGCTACCGTTCCTGTCCCACCTCCCGGAAGGATAATGAGAGTGAACTAAGTTTATATACTCAAATATAACTGACAAAGCTAACAATGAATATACATGTATACCCCTTAGTTTGTCAACTGGTTTACGTTCGAAGGTGTTCGGAGGTTTTCGAGGGCGGTCTCGAGTCGGGGCGGCGGCCGACCTCAGCCGCCGGCGCTGTAGACGAGGCGGTGCTGTTCGATCACCCGGCCAGAGAGGGCGCTCTTGGCATACACGATGAGCCGCCAGTACCCGGGGGGCAGGCTACCTGTCACCAGGTTGAAGCCCGACTGGTCGAACTGGCGGCCGTAGACGTTGCCCACGTCCGGCCGGTAGCCCCCTAGCTGGGCCGCCCCCAGGAAGACGGGCCCTCCCGTCACCGCGCCGTCCGCCCGTGCCGGGTAGGCCCAGATGTGCACGTAGTCTATGCCGACGCTGGGCGCCAACTGGTCCAGCGCCCAGCCTCCCATCAGGAACGGCTGCCGCACCACCGCCCCTGGCCCCGGCACGTCCAAAGTGACCCGGGGCAGGGTGTAGGTGGGCGGGCAGACCGCCCAGAAATGATCGCCGCTGCAGCGCGGATAGTAGCTCCTGACGTTGTAGATGCCGTAGGGGTCGAGGCGACGGCCGCTGCCGTCCTCCAGCACGAAGTGCAGGTGAGTGAACCAGGACGGCACCACGTAGCCCGTATTCCCCGCCGTCCCTATGCGCTGGCCCCGTCGCACGTAGACGGTGGCGCCCACCGGCAACGGCGAGCCCGACAGATGGGCGTAGGTAGTGTAGAAGGTCTGGCCATTGACGTTGTGCCGGATGCGCACATACTGGCCCAGCCCCCCGTTCCAGCCGTCGCCCACCACGTACACGGCGTAGCCATCGTAGGCGGCTACGACCGGGAAGGGCGAGGCGGGGCGGTCCAGGGGGCCGTCCACGTAGTCTATGGCCCGGTGAAGCCCACCGTTGGTATAGTACCAACCCTGCTGGACCGTCAGGTTCTGGTTGGCGGGGAGACGCAGGAAGTTGGGGGCTGCCTGGGCGCCCGCCACCGGTGGCCTCCCCACTCGCAGCGACCTCACCGCCTGGTCGAAGGCCCTCTGGTACCTCTGCACCGCTCCCGGGGGCAACCTGCCCTCGTTGAAGATGGCCAGGGTCAAGATGTACCAGCGCCCCCCATGGACGAAGCTGACGCTGCGGGCCCGCGCCTCGTCCTCCCCCTCGTCGAAGCGGGAGCGGGTCTCCAGGAAGTAGGCCTCCACGCCCCCCAACGATATCTTCCCCCGGGAGAGCACCTGCGCCGCCTCGCCCACCCCCTGCTCCAGTTGGGCATCGATGCCGCCCTCGGGCAGTAAATGGAGCACCTGCAGCTCGATCTTGGCCCCCCGCCCCGGATGGGGCGACCTGTCGGGGGAGGCTGCCTGGGCTTCTTCGTCGGCCCAGGCAGCCCAGTAGCCGTTCTCGGTGGCCCTCTCCTCCTTGCGCCAGCCGGGCGGCAGCTCCAGCGATACCCCCTCCGTGGAGTTCTGGTAGCGGACGGTGGGGCTCAGTGCATCGTCGATGATGCTGCCGAGGGCGCCCCCCGAGGAGGCGGAGAGGCCGAGAGACAGGGACGAGAACAGAAGGAGAAGCAGGAGCCGTCGGGCGAGTCCCTTAGCGAGACTCACGGAACCCCCTGAACACCACCTCGAAGGCCTGGCGGGCGTAGTCCGGCGTCTTGACGATGCGGACGACGAAGCCCTGGCAACCGCCGAAGGGCGGACACTCGCCGGTCGCCATAGGGATATAGACGGCATCGTAGGTGATGTCGCCGTTATCGCTGATCTCGCGCCGGGTCAGACGCACCGCCCGGCGACCCGAGTCCAGCGTCTCCTCCCTCACCTCGCTGTTGACGACTATGAGGCCCCCCTCCTGGCTGTTCCGGAGAAAGGCCTCCTCGGTCAGGTGGGTGGGCAGGATGTGGATGGCCACTCCCTGCTGGAACCGCAACCACGGCTCCAGGCCGATAGCCGGGGTGGTGGACGCCTCCTCTACCGCCTGTCTCTCCTCCTCGGTGGGGAGGGTAGTCAGGAGGACGTAGTCCTCCGGGGAGCGGAGAAGCGTGGGGTCGGAGGTCTCCTGAGCGAAGCGCTCCATGAAGATGGAGGCCACCCGGTAGCCGGCGGGGACCGGCACCTGGTAGCCGTACTTGCCGTTCCGGTAGACGGGGGAATCAGCGGTGGGGACGGGGGTGACAGTGACCCCCGGAGGCGTCCCGTCCGGGGGGCCGCTCTCCGTAGAGTTGCAGGCGACGACCAGCAGAAGGCCCAGGACGGCCGCCGCCAGCAGTCCAGACTTGAGCATCCCTCAGCTACAGCGCTTCCATGGATGTCCCCTCCCCACGACCACCGGGCGCGCCGACTCTTCTCTGGCGCCCTTGACAGGCCTGAAGGCTATCCATCCCCGCCGCGGCCTGTCAACCATCTGTTTGACGGGTTACAGGTTAAAATGCAATCAGTCTAAGTTAGCTATTAGTCGATATTACTCGTCGTGGGGTGCTGACCTGCACAAGGAAAAAGACGGCCGGGGCCACCCGGGGTTACTGCCCGGGGCCGGGCGGCGAGGTGCCTGGCTTCAGGAGCGGGAGAGACGGGGGTCGTCGGGGATGGCCTCCTCGGTGAAGAGGAGGCGGGCGCCCAGGGACTGGGCGGGATCTATCAGCAGGTGGCCCCGGTGGTGCTCCAGCAAGTGGAGCCCCTGTCCCGTCAGATAGCGGGCGGCCCGCTCCAGGTCCCTCACGCGGAAGGTGATGGAGTAGATCTTGGGCCCCTTCTCCTGCAGGTAGCGGGCCTCGGGTACATCGTCCCTGAGAGGGCGCAGTAGCTCTATCGCATGGTCCGTGACCCAGAGGAAGGCTCTCTCCCGGCCCTCCGCGGCAGCCCGGCCCAGCAGGGGCGCCTCCGTGAGCCCCTGGAGGAAGGATATCGCCCCGTCCAGGTCCCGCACGATGAAGGTAGTGGCGTTGGTCCACAGAACGCCCAGAGGGTGCTCATGGCGCCAGCGCTCGTACCAGCCGGGCGTCACCCGCGGGTCGCGGCGGACGGCGGCCGTGGATATCTCCAGCATGATGCCGAAGGCGTCCCGGGGATGGACGAAGAAGTAGCCCTCCAGCGGCACCACCACCTGGTAGCCCTTGCCCTGGCAGAAAGCAACGGCCTCGTGGAAGTCGCCCTCGATGGTCCAGGCCAGAGAATGGAGGTCCTGGCCGTAGCGCCTGACGAAGCGCCCGGCTGGCAGCTCCGCCACCCGAGGGCAGACCGTCTCCAGGCAGAGCTCGGCCAGGAAGTTGAAGCAGGCGTCCCGGCCCTCCCATTCGGCGTAGCGGAGGCTGTAGGTGGTGGCGCCCAGTCTGTCCCGGTAGAAGGCGGTGGCCGCCTCCATATCGACCACCATATGCGTCACGTGGAAAAGGGTGGCTACCCTGATCATCTCCGTCTCCTGCCCTCCAGCGCCCTGCAGACCGGTGGTCTGAGGATAGGGCACCGCCGCTGTCCCTGTCCATACCGGGCCTCAACCGTGCAGCTCGATGACGTCGCCATCGGCCAGGACGTAGTCCCGGCCGACGCGCTGGCCGGCGAACTTGGCCGAGCCCCAGACCAGAGCGTATTTGAGGCGTCCACGCCAGCTCTTGTGGAGCGATTCGGCCGCCTCCTCCACCGTGCTCCCCCTGGGCAGCACCAGGGGCTCGCTGTAGCGGGGCTCCTCGCCCGGCCGCTTAGTATAGACACGGATGACGCCCAGGGCACGGAAGAGCTCTCCCGCCAGCTCCTCCAGGCCCACGCCCTCCGTGGCGGAGGTGAGGACGAGAGGGTAGCGCCCCCCGAAGGACCCTTCCAGGGCCAGGTAGCCGTCCAGGGCGCCCGGCAGGTCGCCCTTGTTGGCGACGACGACCAGTCGCTTGTGGGTATGGAAGCCGCCCTCCGGCATCTCCTCCTGGGGGCCCAGGACCCGCATTCCCCACTGCTCCAGGGCGCCCAGCACCGTCTCCATCTGGCCGACGGGGCCTGCTGTCAGGTCCACCACCGCCGCCAGGACATCGGCGTTGCGCAGGAGGCCGAAGAGGCGCGCCTCCAGCCGCCCCTCGGTCAGGGGAGGCGTGTCCACCAACTGCACGTGGACATTCTGGTAGAGGAGCATCCCCGGCTGGGGCAATCGGGTGGTGAAGGGATAGGGCGCCACCCGCGCCTGGGCACCGGTGAGGGCTACCAGGAGGCTGGACTTCCCGCTGTTGGGCAGGCCGATGAGGACAGCCTGGCCAGCCCCCTCCTTGGGTATGGAGTAGGGATGAGGGCGTCCGCCCCGGGGCGAGGTTGGGCGCTCCAGCTCGTCCATGAGGCGGGCCATCCTGGCCCGTAGCTCCCCCCGCAGGTGGTCCGTCCCCTTGTGCTTGGGCATGACCGCCAGCATCTCCTGGAGGGCGGCCACCTTCTCCGGCACCGTGCGGGCGGAGCGGTAGCGCTTCTCCGCCTCGTGGTACTGGGGTGGCAGATTGGCCGGCATCTTCCCACCGCCCGGGGAGGGTCCGTCCCCAACCCTATGATAGCAGCGCCCCGGCTCCCCACACGGTAGCGACAGGGGCGCATAAGGACGGCAGGCTGACCCTGCCCGAGGACGACGCCCCTCACGGCCCGTGGCACCATCTGACGACCCGGCAGGATATGTATACGCCTTTGACACCCGGGGCCCCGGGCCGCTAGCTTGGCATCGTTAGATTTTTCACAATACTGGACGACATAGATGGCGGGCGCCGACGTTTAACTACTTGGAAGCACCCTCGCTCCTGGGGCGCCGTCCAGGGCGGTGGGGTAACGGGGAGGGCCGGGCGGCGTCTCTCCCCGTGATAGACCTCGGCGCAACCTGTTCGGGAAGGACTGTCCGATGATGAAGGAGGGCAGGTGAAGACGGCCTACATGTGCCGGGGCGGGGCGGCGCCCTTCGCCGCCCTGCGGCTGCCCTCCTTCCGCTACTTCTGGTCTTCTACCCTGTTCTTCGAGATAGCCCAGTGGGCCCAGCTCGGGATCCAGGCCTGGCTGGTGCTGACGCTGACGTCCACCCCCGTCTCTCTGGCCCCTTACACCGCCTCCCGCTTCCTCCCCAAATTGGTCCTCTCTCCCCTGGCCGGCTTCGTGGCCGACCGCGTGGACAGGATGAAGATGCTCCTCTGCTCGCAGCTCCTCCTGGCCCTGGTGAGCCTGGCGATGGCGGCCCACTTCACTGCCGGCGGCTCCCTCTGGGGCCTTATCGTCCTCAACGGCCTCCTCTCCGCCATCTTCGCCTTCGACCAGCCGGCCCGGCGGGCCGTCCTACCCCGGCTGGTGGGATGGGAGCACCTCCTCTGCGCCGTCTCCCTGGGGAACTCCGCCTTCAGCATGGCGGTGGTGATGGGACCCGTCCTCTCGGCCGTTCTCCTGAGCGGCCTGGGGACTCTGGCTACCCTCTACATCAACTTCGCCCTGTACGTCGTGGCCCTCCTCCTGCTACTCCCCCTCTGGCGCCTCCAGGCGCCGCCCGCCAGGGAAGAGGCGGACGCCCAAGTGGGGCATCGGTTCCTGGACGGGATCAGGTACCTGCAGGCCACGCCCATAGTGGCTGGCCTCCTCCTAGTCTCCATGTTCCCCGGCTTCCTGGACCGCCTCTTCGTCCTCTTTCTGCCGGTGGCGGCCAGCGAGGCGGCGGTGAAGGCCGCCCATCTGGGAGACCTGATGGCCATCGCCCGGGGGGCGGGCGCCGTGGTGGGCGCCCTGCTGCTGGCCGCCTGGGGACAGGTGCGCCTCCCCCACGGCATGGTGCTGCCGGTGGCGCTGGCCTGCGCTGCCGCCTCCGCCCTCTTCCTCTTCGTGCCCGGCGTCCACAGCTCCCTGGCCGTCCTGGGGATCGCCGGCCTGCTCCGCTCCGTCCTCTCCTCCCTGACCACGACCCTCCTCCACATCCGCATCCCCGATAGCGTCCGTGGGCGCATCATGGCCATCTAGGCCCCCTCTGGCATCCCCGTTGCCCCCTCATCTGCCCTCGCCGTGTAACGTTTAGTGCCTTGTAACTATCACTATCTGTGGAACGGAGCGACACTGACTGACCGTTCACGCAGCGCATGTCCCGGTTATTGGCGCAGATACTGGGGGAGGCGCGTCGCGCTCTCGCCCTGGCCGGCATCATGGTGGCCGGAGGCCTCGCCCTGGCGGTGGGGCTGTCGGCGGCCGCCAGCGCCTCCGTCCCCCGGGCGGAGGGGACGGCCACCCCTCCGCTGGCATCCCTGACGGGGACGGGGGCTGAGGAGACCGGCCAGGCCCTGACATCGCCCCTGCCCGCCCCGTCCCCTGCCGGCGAGGCTGCCCGGGAGGGAACCGTAGCCTCGGCGGCGATGCCCCAGACGGCGCCTGAGGGGCCCGCCGTCACGCCCGGGCCCACGCCCACCGTCACCGCCGGGCCGGCGGACGCCCCGGGCCCGGAGGACCCCCGGGCCACCGTGCGGGCGGCCCGGGCCCGTCAGCCCAGACACTATCGGCCGCCCTCCCTCCCGGCAGGGACGGAGGAGCAGGACCGGCCCCCGGCATCAGCCCGCCCGGGCCGCCTGCCTCTGCCGGTGGAGGGCGCCTGGACCGTGACCTGCGGCCCCCACTGTGGCCTCCACCAGGGCGTCCACGCCTACGCCCTCGACCTGGTCCGCCGCGATGGCGCTACCGCCGGCGCGCCCGTCTGGGCGCCCGTGGACGGCGAGATCACCGCCCTGGCCGGCTCCACCACCGCCTATTGTCAGGGGCAGTGGGTCTCCGGAGCGGTGGCCGGCGCCTCCCTGGTGCTGGACTTCCGTCTGCCGGGAGGAGAGCACGCTCGCCTGCGGCTGGTCCACCTGGACAGCGCCTCCATCCCCGCCTCTCTTCGCCCCGCCGGGGATCCGGTGCCCGTGCGAGCGGGGACATACCTGGGCCGCCTGGCCGACATCGGCCCGGGCTGTAGCCACCTGCACGTGGCGCTCACGGTCATGAACGGGTCAGGGGAGGCGCCGGTGCCCATCAACCTGCAAGGCCGGTTCCTGGCTTACTGAGTTGCTGTGTTCAGAAATTGTGGAAAACAGCCCTGAGCGGCCCGAGAGGCCTCTGAGTAACGTTAACACTCTCTAATCGTCGCTTGATTCGGAAGGCAGAAAGGGGGTGATATCCCAGCGTAAGGGCAAACAGAGGCAGCAGAAGCCAGATATCCCACGAGACCTCTCGTTAAGGAGGAGCGAATGAAGAGACTCAGGAGACTGCTCTCAGGGCAGGAGGGGATAACGGGGCTGGAGACGGCCATCATCCTCATCGCCTTCGTCATCGTCGCCTCCGTCTTCGCCTTCGTCGTCCTCTCCACCGGCCTCTTCTCCGCCGAGCGGGGCAAGGAGACCGTCTTCGCCGGCCTCAACAAGGCCCAGGCCAACCTGGAGCTCCACGGCTCTGTGGTGGTGACGGACCTCAACGAGTGGAACGACCCGGGGACCGGCTGTGTTGAGCAGGCCGGCTCCGACGGCGAGCCCGACCGGGTGGTCTTCTCCCTGGCCCTGGCGGCTGGTGGTGCCCCCGTCAACGTCGACCCTGCCGCCACCATCAACACCGTCGCCATCAACTACGTGGACCAGGACGTGCGGGTGGCTGACGTCTCCTACACCGTTACCGTGGTCCAGGGCGATAGCGACAACCTGCTGGAGCCGGGGGAGCTCTTCGAGGTGACCGTCAACCTGGCAGGGGACGACGACATCTCTACGGGCTGCCCCGTCAACACCGGCAGCCTGGACCTGGCGGCCAACGAGCACTTCACCATCGAGGTGGTGGCCCCTCAGGGCGGCACCATGCTCATCGCCCGCACCATGCCCTCCGCCATCGACGCCGTCATGAACCTGCACTAGGGACGGAGGACGGGCCGCAAGCCAACTCAAGGATGTGAGAGTGGACCGCAGGTCACAGAAAGGAGGAGGTGGAGAGCTAACCACGGTCTGGCAAGCAACCGGGGGTGCTGCTGGCGGAGGGGCGCTGCTGCAGCGGTGCTCGCTGCCGTCCGCAGCACCCCCCTTTTGGGGGCCCCAGCGGGGCGGGACTACTCCCTGAGCGAGGAGAGCCGTCAGTGGACAAGGTCCTGGTCACCCTTCTCCTGCTGGTAGCTTCGGCGGTGGCCAGCTCCATCGTGGTGGGGACAGTCATGCCAGCGGTGCACCGGGCAGGCAGCGACATCATCGGTGTCGGCTCAGAGGTCAGCAGCCGCATCCGGACCGATGTGCGTATCATAGAGGTCGCCTCTTCGGCCGGCAGCGATACCGTCAAGGTGTGGGTCAAGAACGTCGGCTCGGTCAAGATAGGCAACGTCGACCGCACGGACGTCTTCTTCGGCGAGGTAGGAGCCTTCCAGCGCATCACCTACGACCCCTCCAGCAACTGCTCCGACCCCGCCCTGCGCACCGCCGCCTGCTGGCAGTACGCCCTGGAGAACGACACCGAGTGGAGCCCCTTCGCCACGGTGCGGCTTACCATCTATCTGACGGCCGGCCTCCAGGCAGGCAAGGACTACACCGTCAAGCTGGTGCTGCCCTCGGGGCTCTCCGTGGAGACTGTCTTCTCGCTGTGAAGAGAGGCCCTGGCCATGGAGCAGACCATTCCCTCCCTCATCCTGGCGGCGGCCATGATCATGACCTCCCTGGTGGTGGCGGGAGCCGCCAGGACCTACTGGAGCAGCACCGCGCCTTCCCTCAAGGAGGCCGTCGCCACGGCGGAGCAAAGGCTGGGGACGGAGCTCAGCGTGACCGACAAGTCCCTCAACGCTGGCGGCGACCGCGTCACCGTCACCCTGGAGAACCGGGGACGTACCCCCATAGCCGACCCCCGACTCATGGACCTGATGGTGAGCTATACCGATCAGGCCGGCCAACGGCACTCCTCCTGGTATCCCTACGCCGATGGCCCCCTGCAACAGAACACCTGGACCATCACCGCCATCCAGGGAGACCGCCGCAACCCCGGCATGGTGGACCCCGGCGAGACGATGGTCCTGGAGGTCTGGCTGGACCCGCCAGTGGACACCGCCAACACGGACCGCTGGCTAGTAGTGAGCACCCCCAGCGGCCTCAGTTATACGGTCTACTTCTGAGAGAAAGGAGGCTTCCCACATGGAGCTGAACAACCGCCTCGCCAGTCTGGAAGAGGACTTCAACATCCTGAAGAATGAGATAAAGCAGGTGCTCCTGGACATACGGGAACAGATCCTCCACTGGGAGAGCCCCTTCGCGGACTACACGCCCCCGGCCGCCACAGGCGCCAAGGAGCGAGAGGAGCCGGCCCGGCCCGTCGCTCCCCCCAAGATGGAGGAGCCGGAGCCCCCCGCCCCGGGGCCGGAGGAGGAGCGTCCCGCCCCTGACGGCCTGGACGGCGACCTGCCGGACTTCCGCGGCCTGCCCGTGCTGACCCGCCACCAGACGGGGCAGATGGACATAGCCACCCTCAGCGCCCTGGCCAACTGGGCCTGGTGGGCCGTCCGCCGCGTGGGACGACGCCGCGCCGAGGCCCTGGTCCGCGTCTACCAGTTGAGCGGCTACCTCTCCGAAGAGACCGGACAGGCCCTGGGCCAGCTCCTGGACCTGGCGGACGAGGAGGAGCCACCCGCCAAGGTCACCATGCGGGACTGCACCCTGGCCCTCCTGCGGCTGGACGCCGCCCTGGGGGCGCGAGGCGGCGCCAACATGGGCCTCCTCGCCCTCCTGTGGGAGGGAGACCGCCAGGAGCTCTGACAGCCCAGCCCCGGACTGCGGGAGGAAGGTAGCACGGCATGGACGAGATAGAAGAGCAGGACAGCGTCCAGGTGCACAACGTCGTCTCCACGGGCAACCGGGAGATAGACCAGAAGATGGGGGGAGGCATACCTGTGGGCTCCCTCACCCTCATGGAGGGCGAGTCCGGCGCCGGCAAGTCGGTGCTGGCCAACCAGCTCACCTGGGGCGCCCTGCGGGAGGGAAGGAGGGTCGTCCTCTACACTACCGAGAACACCTTCCCCAGCTTCGTCCGTCACATGATCAGCCTCAACCTGGACGTGACGGACTATCTCCTCATGGGCCGCCTCAAGCTCTACCCCATGCCCCTCTCCAAGCCGGACTGGCCCGTGCGCCGCGTCCTCCAGGCGGTAGAGGAGAGCATGCGCCGCCTCCCCGCCGACTTCTTCGTCGTGGACTCCCTCACCGGCCTGGGCGCCCATGCCCTCCTGCGGGAGACCGACGAGAGCAGCCTCATCGGCTTCTTCGAGAAGCTGCGGGAGGTGTGCGACCAGGGCAAGACGGTGGTGACGGTAGTCCACTCCTACGCCTTCGACGAACGGATGCTCATCCGCCTCCGTTCCCTGTGCGATGCTGACCTGCGCCTGCGCATCGAGGAGGTGGGAGACCAGCTCGTCAAGGTGCTGGAGGTGGCCAAGGTGAGAGGGGCGGAGAAGAAGACCGGGAACATAGTCGCCTTCGATGTGGAGCCGGGCATCGGCATGCGCATCATCCCTGTCAGCAAGGCCAAGGCCTAGGAGCGATGCCGCGGGTAGAGCTACCGTTCTCTCAGAACGGGCACTCGGCGGAGTCCCACAATGGCCAGGGGCTCCTGGAGTGCGGCCTCTACAAGCTCCTCCCGGCACCCCTCCAGGAGGTGACCCGGGAGAATCTGCACCTGCTGGAGTACCTCCACCACGTCCCCCTGAAGGAGATGGGCATCCCTCAGTTCTACCCCCGCCTCACGCCCGATATGCAGGGGATGGAGCGCCCCAACCTCATCTACCCCATAGGGCGGGGGGTCTTCGCCCATATCTGTCCCAGCCCCAGCGGCTCCCGGGACATGTACATACCGGTGGAGCCGGTGATGGACGCCACCCCTCTGGCGCCTCTCCTCCGTGAAGTGGAGGAGCGCCTCTTCGACTACGCCGACCTGATAGCTGAGGCAGAGACGCCGGAGGAGCAGCGGGAGGTCCTGCTGCGCTGCCTGGACAAGGCCATCAAGGGGGAGAACGGCCACCGCGACCTCCTGGCCAGGCTCCTCTACAAGGCGAAGCCCCTGAAGGTAGACGAGCGAGAGCGCTACGCCATCAACTATCTGATGGTGCGGGACAAGATAGGCCTCGGCGTGCTGGAGCCCCTCATCCAGGACCGCTACATCGAGGACATAAGCTGCAGCGGCCTGGGGCCCCTGTTCATAGAGCACAAGATCTTCCGCAGCCTGCAGACCAGCATCGTCTTCGATGACGACGAGGAGCTGGACGCCTTCGTCATCCGTCTGGCGGAGCGGGTGAAGCGGCCCATCAGCATCGCCAGGCCCATCGTGGACGCCACGCTGCCCGACGGCTCCCGAATCAACATCGTCTACGGCCGTCACGTCTCTCAGCGGGGGAGCAACTTCACCATCCGTAAGTTCAGCAGCACCCCTCTCAGCGTCCTGGAGCTCATCGAGCGGGGCACCCTCAACTACGAGATGGCCGCCTACCTCTCCCTCATCCTGGAGGAGGGAATGAACGTCTTCGTGATGGGGGAGACGGCCTCCGGCAAGACGACGATGCTCAACGCCATCACTACCTTCATACCCATCAACGCCAAGATCGTCACCGTGGAGGACACCCCGGAGGTCCAGTTACCCCACCAGAACTGGGTGCGAGAGGTGGCGGCGGCCAAGGAGAAGGATGGCGCCGTCACCATGTTCGAGCTCCTGAAGGCTGCCCTCCGTCAGCGCCCCAACTACATCATCGTGGGTGAGATCCGTGGCGAGGAGGGGGCCATCGCCTTCCAGGCCATGCAGACTGGCCACGCGGTCATGAGCACCTTCCACGCCTCCTCCGTGGAGCGGCTCATCCAGCGTATCACGGGCAACCCCATCAACATCCCCAAGTCCTACATTGACAACCTGAACGTGGTGGTGGCCATGAACAGCGTCCGCCTGCCCGGGGGTCAGCTCGGCCGGCGGGCTGTCAGCGTGGCCGAGATCATAGGCTACGACCCCTCGTCCGATTCCTTCTCTTATGTAGAGATCTTCCGCTGGGATCCCATAACGGACTCCTTCATCTTCAGCGGCAAGATGAACAGCTACCTGCTGGAGAACAAGATAGCGCTGCGCCGCCGCATGCGGGACCGCCGCCAGATCTACGCTGAGTTGGACCGGCGGGCCCGCCTCCTCAAACGCCTGCACGAAAAGGGGGTGAAGGGCTATTACGAGCTTGTCGACGTCCTTGCCTCGGCCCAAAGACAAGGGCTCTTCTAGTAGGGTAGTCCCGCCCTTCGACCTCTTCTTTCACATGTCCTATCTGGCCTCCGTCATCACGGCGGGGATATCACGCTACGCCCTCTTCGAGGCCGCCTCTTCCCTGCCCTATCCCTCCACGCGCTACTTCCGGGAGGTGCACCGCCTGGTCAAGGGGCTCAAGTATGACTACGCGGAGGCCTTCCGCATCGTGGGGGAGAGGGCGCGCGATGACAACGTCCGCTTCATGTTCCTCCGCCTCTCCTCCGCCCTCGCCTCCGGCGAGCCCATGGAGACCTTCTTCTGGCGGGAGGCCCAGATCCAGGGCGAGGCCTATGGCGAGGAGTACGAACGGCAGATCGAGTCCCTGCGCAAGTGGACGGACGCCTACAGCGCCCTCCTCGTCTCCGCTTCCCTGGTGGTCATCATCGCCTTCCTCACCCTGATGGTATACCACCTGCACGAGGCCATCCTCCTGCCCCTCATGGTCCTGGGCCCTCTGGCGGCCTTCGCCGGCGCCTGGATCATCGCCCGCGTGGCCCCTCAGGAGCCCATCACCCACCACATGGGCCCTGGCTCGCTCGAGCAGCGCCTGAACGCCCTCCTGGCCAGGGTGCTGCTCCCCGCCGCCGTGGTACTGGCCGCCCTCCTCCTCCTCTTGCGGGCGGATGTGGGATGGATCCTCCTCACCACCGCCGCCTGTCTCGTCCCCATGGGAGCCGTGCAGATGTGGGACGAGCGCAAGATCCACCTGCGGGACATGGACATAGGCACCTTCGTGCGGGCCCTGGGAGGCATGAGCCGGGCCATGGGCACCACCCTCACCGAGGCCCTCAACTACCTGGACAACCGCTCCACCGGCGCTCTGGCCGCGGAGGTGCGTCGGCTGCGGGCCTGGCTCCGCAGCAAGCTCCTGCCCGAGAACTGCTGGCACCACTTCGTCCAGGGCAGCGGCAGCGCCCTCGTGGAGCGCACGGTGCGGGCCTTCTGGGACGGCGTCAGCCGGGGCGGCGACCCCGCCGAGGTGGGTGTCCGCTCCTCGGCCTACGCCCTCAAGGTGGCCCTCCTCCGGGCCAAGCGCCGCACCGTGGCCGATACCTTCTCCTGGCTCTCCTTCCCCCTGCACCTAGTGATAGTGGGGCTCCTCCTCTTCTCTCTGGAGCTGGTGGGCTCCTTCTCCAGGGCAGTCTCTGCCATGAACCTGCCGGAGATATCCCAGGACCAGCTCTCTCAGTTGCCTGCCATGCCCTTGCCAGGGGTGCTGGGCGTCCAGGGAGGGCTGGACATGGGCTTCCTCGCCGGCTTCATGAAGCTGGTGACGATAGCCCTCACCATAGCCAACGCTTACGCCGTCTACTCCGCCTACGGAGGCCACCCCTTCAAGCTCTTCTACCACGGTGGCATCATGCTGGCCATGACCGGCATGGCCTTCCTCATCGTACCCCGGCTCATGGACCTGCTCTTCACCACCATCATGGCGTGAAGGAGGAACGAAAGCGATGCGATGGATCCTGCGCAAGAAGGAAGACCAGGCCAAGGGCAGCGACCCCATCGACCCGGCCCCGGCGCCGCCCCTGGAAGCCTCTGCACCCTATCAGCCTCCCCAGGACAGGGATTTGTGGAGGGAGCTAGGTCCCGAGGCGGGGGTGGAGACGCCCTCTAACGACGGCCTGTGGGCCGAAGAGGACGAAGGCCCCCAGGTGGATAGTGGCCTCCTGGATATCTTCCGGGAGGAGACGGCGATAAACGACTTCGACAAGCCCGTCCTGCCCGGCCTGGAGCCGGTGGACGCCGCCCAGCTACGGCGCCTGGCCGAAGAGGTGGCCTCCCGCCTCAAGCGTCGGGGACGCTGAGCTCTCAGCGGGCCTTGTATTCGGGCGGACGACGCTCCCGGAAGGCGCGATCTCCCTCCCGGCCGTCTTCGGTATTGTTGAGGATGCGCACGAACTCCTGATAGAGCTGGACGCCAGCGGTCAGGCTCATCTCGCTGCTGCGCAGGGCCAGCTCCTTGGACATGCGGACGGCCAGGGGGGCGTTCTGGCAGATCCGGCCGGCCAGGGCCAGCGCCCGCTCCATCAATCGCTCCTTGGGCACCACCTCATGCACCAGACCGATGCGGTGCGCCTCCCGCGCGTCTATGAACTCCCCGGTGAGGAGGAGGTAGAGGGTCTGGGAGAGGCCGATGAGCTGGGGCAGGCGCATGGCGCCGTAGCCGTGCAGCAGGTTCCAGCGCACCTCCGGGCAGCCGAACTGGGCGTCCTCGGCGGCGATGCGGATGTCGCAGAAGAGGGCCAGCTCCAGGCCCCCGGCCAGGCAGTAACCGTTGACGGCGGCGATGAGGGGCTTCTGGACGGCGAGCCCTTGGTCGAAGCGGTCGGGGCGGATGGGACGCCAGCCCGGCCCCTGCAGGTTGGGGTCGTGCATCGTCAGGAGGTCGGCCCCGGCAGAGAAGGCCCGGCCCGCCCCCGTCACGATACCCACCCAGACCTCCGGGTCTCTGTCTATCTCCTGGAGGCGAGCGGATATCTCCTCGTACATCTCGGGCGAGATGGCATTCAGCTTCTCGGGCCGGTTCAGGGTGATGATGGCTATACGGCCCTCGCGCCGGTATTCCACACTCATGCGGCTTCCCTCCTGTTCGTTCTCGCCAATCGAATTTAGAGAAACCACGGGGGGGCGGCTGTGTCAACCATCGGCGGGGCAGCGCCTGGCCGTTGCAGCGCCTTATACTGGAAGGGAAGGGCCGTGACGAAGGGAGACCGCCCGTTCATGGAGCTGGCATCGCAGTCGGGGACAGCCGGGCTGGCCGACCTCCGCCTGGGGGGCGAGCAGGCCCGCTGGGTGGTGCTGGTCCGCTTCGGCGAGGTGGCCCTGAAGAAGGGCCATCTTCGGATGTTCATGGGAGCGCTACGGCGCAACATAGAGCGGGCCCTGCGGGGGCTCCCCGTCTCTCGCGTCGCCATCCGGCCCAACCGCTGCTTCGTCTGGCTGGAGGAGGCCAGCGCCTGGCCGGAGGTGCGGGAGCGTCTGGGCCACGTCTTTGGCGTGGTGGGCTTCTTCCTCTGCCTGCGGGTGCCCCCTACCCTGGAGGCCATAGAGGAGGCCTCCCGGCTGCTCGTCCCCGGGCCGCCGCCTTCCTTCGCCGTGCGGGCCCACCGGGGGGATAAGAGCTTCCCGCTCACCTCCCAGGAGATAGAACGGGAGATAGGTGCCCGCATCAAGGAGCGGACGGGGGCCCGCGTCGACCTGACGTCCCCTGCCCTCACCTTCTACGTGGAGGTGCAGCCCGAAGGGGCCTTCTGCGCCACTGAGCAGGTGGCCGGCCCGGGCGGCCTGCCGGTGGGCACGGGCGGACGCGTCGTCTCCCTCCTCTCGGGCGGCATCGATTCGCCGGTGGCCTCCTACCGCATGCTGAAGCGGGGCTGCCAGGTGGTCTTCGTTCACTTCACCTCCTACCCCTTCACCGATACCTCCTCCTGGGACAAGTGCCGCGTCCTGGTGCGGCTGCTGACTCGCTACCAGCAGGAGAGCCGGTTCTATGTAGTCCCCCTGGGTGAGGTGCAGCAGCGCATCGTGGTGGCGGTGCCGCCCCGCTACCGTATACTGATGTACCGCCGCATGATGGTGCGCATCGCCGGGGCCATCGCCCAGCGGGAGGGTTGCAAGGCGCTGGTGACGGGGGAGAGCCTGGGGCAGGTGGGTTCCCAGACCCTGGACAACCTGGTGGCCATAGACCAGGCGGCCGGCCTGCCCGTCCTGCGCCCTCTCATCGGCTTCGACAAGCAGGAGATCATCGCCGAGGCGCGGCGCATCGGCACGTATGAAACCTCCATCGAGCCGGACATGGACTGCTGTCAGTTCCTGGTGCCGCCCCGGGTGGCCACCTCCTCCACGCCGGAGCAACTGGAGCGCCTGGAGGCGGGGCTGGACATAGGGGAGCTGCTGGAGATGGCCCTCGCCGGCGTCCAGGTGGAGGAATTCCGCTGGCCGGAGGTCTGACCGACGCCATGGAGGCCGCCCCGCCCAGGACGCCGCCGCGCTCGCTGGCCGTCTCCGTGGCTATCTGGGAGCCGGGGGAACGAGGTCGCCTCTTCCTGGTGCGCCGGCCCGAGTCCCCGGACGAGGAGTTCCCCGGCCTCTGGGGACTGCCGGCGGCGACTCTACGCCCGGGCGAGACGCCCCAGGAGGCTATAGCCAGGCTGGGCCGCCACAAGCTGGGCATCGCCCTGCGGTCAGGCGAGCTGCTGGCCCGGGGCGAGCAGCTACGGGGCGACGCCGTCCTGACGATGCTCCTCTACGCCGCCTCCGCCGAGGAGTGGCCGCCCCGCCTGTCCACGGAGGGCGAGGAGGGCGTCACCCACTACACCGAATGGCGCTGGGGCGAGCCACGTCTCCTCCTGCCGACGGCCCTCATGGGCTCCCTCTGCTGCCGCCTGCTCCTGGACACCCTGGGAGAGGTGTGGCCGTGACCCGTCCCGCCTGGCTGGCCTTATTGCTCTTTCTGGCCGTCGCCCTGGCCCTGGGGACGGCCACCGCCGGGGCGGAATCCCTGGAGCGGCAGGTAGGGCCCTACCGCCTCCGCGTCCAGTACGACCACCCGCCCCGCCTGGACGATATCAACGCCCTGGTCCTGGAGGTCACCGACACTCGCGACGGCTCTCCCGTCACAGGGCTGGAGCGCACCCTGAGCATGGAGGGGCGAGTCTTCCCCCTACAGGACGTGAGCCGCAATGTCCCGGTGACCATCCGCCCCGCCCGCGACCGTCCCGGCGTCTACGAGGGGGTGTTCGTCCCGCCAGCCCTGGGCCAGTACCGCTTCCGCCTGGTGGGGAGCATCGGCTCCACGGTGGTGGACGAGACCTTCGCCACCGGGCCGGGCGGCCTGCCGGACGTGGCCCCTGCCGAGCGAGACCCCCTCACGCCGGGCGCCCTCCTGGGCCTGGCGCTGCTGGCGGTCTATCTGGTGGGGATAGTGGGGATAGCCGGCTGGCAGATATGGCAGCGGCGACGTCCCCTCAGCGCTGACGGCCCCTAGGCCGCGGGCAGCGGTTCAGCGCCCCAGGACGTGGCGCAGCGCCCCCTCCAGCTCCGGGTACTGGAACTGGAAGCCCCGCTCCAGCAACCGGCGGGGGATGGCCCGCTGGCTGGCGAGCAACGTCTCCTGCGCCATCTCGCCCAGGGGTAGGGTCAGCACCTGAGCGGGGATGCGCAGGAAGGCGGGCCGGCCCAGCACCTTGGCCAGGGTCTGGGTGAACTCGGCATTGGTGACAGGGTTGGGCGAGGTGAGGTTCACGGGGCCCGACAGGCCGGAGTCCTCCAGCAGGTGCAGGTAGCCCCGCACCACGTCATCGATGGCGATCCAGCTCATGTACTGACGGCCGTCTCCCAGGACGCCCCCCAGGCCGAGCTGAAAGAGGGGCAGCATCGCCTTCAGGGCGCCACCACGGCCGCTCAGGACGATGCCGGTGCGGGCGTTCACCACTCGCACCCCCCGCTCCACCGCCGGGCGGGTGGCCGCCTCCCAGTCCTTGCAGACCTCGGCCAGGAAGCCGCGGCCCGGGGCCTCGTTCTCGTCCAGGATCTCGGAGCCACGGTCGCCGTAGTAGCCGACGGCGGAGGCGCTGACGAAGACCCGGGGTGGCGTCCCTATCTCCCGCATCGCCTCCGTCAGAAGGCGCGCCCCCTCTATGCGGCTGGCCCGGATGCGCTCCTTGGCGCTTGACGTCCAGCGCTTGCCGATGGTCTCCCCCGCCAGATGGACCACGGCGTCCACACCTTCCAGGGCGGAGCGGTCTAGCTGTCCAGCGTCGGGGAGCCAGAAGAACTCGTCCGGCGGCTCAGGGCGGCGGCGGACGAGTCGCACCACCTGGTGACCAGCCTGCCGCAGGGCCGGCACCAGCGCCGAGCCGATGAGGCCCGAAGAGCCGCTTACCAGAACCTTCACTCTATCGGCGGGCCGAAGGGTTGTACCTCAGGGAGATGGCCGGGCCTCGGCCATCTCCACCGGCTCGTATATCTTCTTCTTCAGCGCCTCTCGGGGCGGGTCGATGTAGATGGCGCCCCAGCCGCAGGCGTCCTCGCACAGGCGACAGCCCGTGCAGCGCTTCTCGATGACGGTGGCCACCCCGAAGAAGTCACCCACCCGCTCGCCGCTGGTGTCCAGATAGAGGGCCTCGAAGGGGCAGATGTTGATGCACAGCTCACAGCCGGAACCGATGCAGTTGTCCTCAATGACGGTGGCCTTGGGCCATTCGCGGCGGGGGAAGCCCTTGCAGATGTCGCCCTGGTCATCGGCTATGCACTCGACGGGGCAGACGACGCCACAGGCGCCGCAGTCGATGCAGAGTTCGGGGTCTATCACGTGCAGCTTGTTCCGCTCCCCGGAGATGGCCTCTGTGGGGCAGCGCTTGCTGCAGGCCGTGCAGCCGATGCACCAGTCCAGGATCTTATAGGCCATGATTCTGTCCCTGTCCTTCCAGTCCTCTTGCCAGTCTACCTTAATATGGCGAGAGGGGGCAAGCCCCTGTCGGCTTCGCCCCGCCGGTCCTAGATGATGCCTCGCTCTCGCAGGACGCGCTCCGTCACGGCTCCGATCTCGGCCGGGCTTTCCGCTATGACGGCGCCGGCGCGAGCCAGCGCCTCCTTCTTGGCCTGGGCGCTGGCTGCCTCGCCGACGATAATGGCGCCGGCGTGCCCCATGCGCCTCCCCGGGGGAGCCGTGGCCCCGGCGATGAAGGCGATGACGGGCTTGGACATCTCTCGCTGAATGTACTCCGCTGCCTCCTGTTCCGCCGTCCCGCCGATCTCGCCGATGAGGACGACGGCCTTGGTATCGGGGTCTTCGTTGAAGAGCCTCAGCACCTCCAGGGGCGGCGTCCCGATGATGGGGTCACCTCCCACGCCCACGCAGGTGCTCTGGCCTATGCCCCGGGCGGTGAGCTGGGCCACCGCCTCGTACACCAGGGTGCCGCTGCGGGAGATGACCCCCACCGGCCCGGGCATGAAGACGTCCCCGGGCATGATGCCGACGCGGCACTCGCCAGGGGTGATAACGCCCGGGCAGTTGGGGCCTATGAGCCGTATGCCGCTGCCCCGCAGGTAGCGGCGCACTCGCATCATGTCCAGGACCGGTATCCCCTCCGTGATGCAGACGATGACTGGCACCTCAGCATAGGCCGCCTCCAGGACAGCATCAGCGGCGAAGGGAGCGGGGACGAAGATGAGGGAGCAGTCCGCCCCCGTGGCCGCCACCGCCTCCCGCACCGTATCGAACACCGGGACGCCCTCCGCCGTCTCGCCGCCGCGGCCAGGAGTGACGCCGGCCACCACTTTGGTCCCGTACTCTATGCAGCGGCGGGTCTGGAAGGAGCCTTCCCGACCCGTGATCCCCTGGACGACTACCCGCGTTTCCCTGTTGACCAGAATGCTCATCTCCGTCGCTCCTGTGGCATGGTGTGACTGCCGGCCTCAGCGACCGCGTGAGTTGGCGGCTTCCACCGCCTTGCGGGCGGCCTCCCCCAGGTCGCGGGCGCGGACTACGGGCAGGCCCGAATCGGCCAGGATGCGCTCGCCCGCCTCCAGGTTCGTCCCCGCCAGCCTCACCACCACCGGCACCCGCACCTCCATCTCCTGGAAGGAGCGGACGACCCCCTCAGCGATGACGTCCACCCGGGCCATGCCCCCGAAGATGTTGATGAGGATGGCCTGCACCTGCTCGTCGCTGGTCAGGATGCGGAAGGAGTTGACCACGCGGTCCACGTTGTTGACGGTGCCGATGTCCAGGAAGTTGGCCGGGTCGCCGCCAGCCAGCTTGATGGCGTCCATGGTGGCCATGGCCAGGCCGGCCCCGTTCACCACGCAGCCGATGTTCCCCGAGAGCTTCACGTAGTTGTTGATGCCCAGGGACTGGGCCTGCACCTCCAATGGGTCCTCCTCCGCCGGGTCCCGCAGGGCCACCACGTCCGGGTGGCGGAAGAGGGCGTTGTCATCGAAGTTGACCTTGGCATCGGCGGCCAGGAGGCGGCCGTCGCCCGTCACCACCAGGGGGTTGATCTCGGCCAGGGAGCAGTCCTTCTCCACGAAGAGGCGGTACAGACCGTCCATGGCCTGGACGCCCTGTCGCATCAGCTCCCCTCGCAGGCCGATGGCCAGGCAGAGCTGTCGCCCCATGAAGGGCTGGAAGCCGATGGCCGGATCCACGGCCACCTTGTGGATGCGCTCCGGCGCGGTGGCCGCCACCTCCTCTATGTCCACACCTCCGGCGTCGGACGCCATCACCACCGGCATCCCCAGGGAGTTGTCTATGACGATGCCTAGGTAGAGCTCCTGGGCCACCTGGACCGCCTCCTCCACCAGCACCTTCCGAACGAGCCGGCCCTCCGGCCCCGTCTGGTGGGTGACCAGCCTCATGCCGATGATCTGGCTGGCGACGTCGTAGGCCTCCTGTGGCCCCTGGGCCAGCTTGATGCCGCCGCCCTTGCCGCGGCCGCCGGCATGCACCTGGGCCTTGACGGCCACCGGCACCCCCAGCTCACGGGCGATATCGCTGGCCTGGGCCGGCGTCTCGGCCAGGCGGCCCCGGGGGACGGGGACGCCGTAGCTGGCCAGCAACTCCTTCGCCTGGTATTCGTGGACCTTCACCGTTTACCTCCGCTCCATTTTTGGCCCTGAAGGCGAAAGACCGAAGCTCAGGGACGGCCGCGGGGAGGCGGCCCCCGCATCTGGAGACCAGACTACAGCGGCGCTCTGGCTACTTCAACCTCGGGCGAGGCGGCCCCTCCCCTACCGCCGCGGGCCCTTCTCCTCGCCCTCCGGGCGGGGCCGGCGGACCAGCCGCCCCAGGGAGGAGCGGAGGGCCTCCTTGGCCAGGGCGACACCGGAGATGGGCTCGCTGGCCGCCGGCGGGGCGCCGGCCTGGGCCGGCCCCTCCAGCCGCTCCTTCAGACAGGCGACGAACTGGTGGAAGAGCTGGCGAGTCACGTCCTGCACCATCCCCCGCCCGAACTGCATCAGCCGCCCTGCCACGTCGATATCGGCCTCCACCTGCACCTCGGTGGCGCCCCCGCCCAGGGGCTGGATACGGGCTACCATGGTGGCCCGGGCAGAGCCGCTGCCGGCCGTCTCCCTCCCCTGGGCCAGCATGCGCACCAGGCCCGCCTCCTCGTCCACCTCCTGGAGCTGGGCCTGGCCGCCGTAGCTGACGGTGATGGGACCCACCTTGACCCGCACGTTCCCCTTGAAGGTGCGCTCGTCCACCACCTCCAGCAACTGCGCTCCCGGGGCGCAGGCCGCCACCTGGTGGGGATCCAGCAGGAAGGCCCATACCCGCTCCCGGGGCGCCTGCACCTGGAATCTCTCTTCTATGCGGATGGCCATTCTCTACCTCCTCCGGGGGCCGGGCGCCCGCCCTTCCCCTCATGCCTGCGCCCAGCGCTGGGCGATGTGGACCAGCTGCTCCCGCAGCACCTTCTTGTCGAACTTGCCGACGCTGGTCTTGGGGATGGCCTCCAGGAAGACGTATTCGTCCGGGAGCCACCAGCGGGCTACCCGCTCCGCCAGGAACTGGCGCAGCTCCTCGGCCGTGATGCTGTCCTTGGCATCGGGCCGGGGGACGACGGCGGCCACCGGCCGCTCCTGCCAGTGGGGGTGGGGCAGCCCCACCACCGCCGCCTCCAGCACCTTGGGGTGGGCCATGAGGGTGGACTCCAGCTCCACCGAGGAGATCCACTCCCCGCCCGACTTCACCAGGTCCTTGGTGCGGTCCACTATCTGGATGTAGCCATCGGGGTCGATGGTGGCCACGTCGCCGGTGCGCAGCCAACCGTCCATGAACTTCTCCTGAGAGGTAGGATCGTTGTAGTAGGTGCCGGTGATGTAGGGGCCACGTACCTGTAGCTCGCCGATGGACTTGCCGTCCCAGGGCAGCTCTTTGCCGCTCTCCAGGTCCACGATGCGGCATTCCACGATGGGCACTATCGTACCCTGTTTGGCCCTCACCGCCAGCTTCTGGTCCTCCGGCAGGTCCTGGAGCCAGGAGCGGAGACGGGAGAGGGAGCCCAGGGGCGAGGTCTCCGTCATTCCCCAGGCGTGGACGAGCTGGATGCCGTGGCGGGCCAGACCGGCGATGAGGGCCGGCGGCGCCGCCGAGCCGCCGCAGATGACGGTCCGCAGGGTGGGCAGCCGGCGGCCGCTGCGCTCCAGCAGGTCCAGCACCGGGATCCAGATGGTGGGGACGCCGGCGGAGACGGTGACCCCCTCTCGCTCGATCAGGTTGACGATGCGCTCAGCGTCCAGGTAGCGGTTGGCGAAGACCTGGCTGGCCCCTACCATGGCGGCGGCGTAGGGTAGGCCCCAGGCGTTGGCGTGGAACATGGGGACGGCGTACATGACCACGTCCCCTTCGGAAAGGCCCACGCTGTCCGGGAGGGCCGCCACCAGGGAGTGGAGGACGGTGGAGCGGTGGCTGTAGACCACCCCCTTGGGATTGCCGGTGGTGCCGGAGGTGTAGCACATGGCGGCGGCCTGGCGCTCGTCTATCTCTGGCCAGGCGAAGGACTCGTCGCCGCTGGCCAGGAACTCCTCGTAGTCCACCACGTTGGGGAAGACGCCGGGCGTCGGCTCAGGCCCCTCGTTCATCAGGACGATGAGCCGAACCGTGGGCATCTTCCCCGCCAGCGGCTCCAGTTGGGGCAGAAGGGAGCGGTCGCAGAAGATGACCTGGTCTTCAGCGTGGTTGATGATGTACTCGAGCTGGCCGGGGAAGAGGCGGATGTTGAGGGTGTGGAGGACGGCGCCCATGCACGGTATGGCGAAGTAGCACTCCAGGTGGGCCTGGGTGTTCCAGGCGAAAGTGGCCACGCGGTCGCCCGGGCGGATGCCGAAGCGGTGCAGGGCGCTGGCTAGCCGGCGGACCCTTCTGGCCAGCTCGCCGTAGCTGGAGCGGGTGGGCTCCCCCTCCTCCAGCCGCTGCGTCACCAGCGGCTTGCGGCCGAAGAGCCTCTCCACTCGCCAGAAGATGTGGTTGATGGTCAGGGGGACGTCCATCATGGTGCTGAGCATAGCTCTCGGCCCTCCGTCCATCCTTGGAAGTGGACTTACCTAGTAAATGATACGAAAGGTACGCCCGACCGGCAAACGCGGGGGCCTCTTCCCCGCGCCTTGAATCCAGCGGACACTAATCTTACACTGGAGAACAAATGCACCGTCCCGCCCAAGGCGCGTCCGCAGGAAGGAGATAGTCATGCCACTGCCGACCCTGGCCACCCTCACGGAGGAAGAACAGCTCATAGTCTCCCAGGTGCGGCGCTTCGTGGAGAAGGAAGTGCTGCCCGTCGCCTCGGAGCTGGAGCACCGGGACGAATACCCCCACCAACTGGTGGAGCAGATGAAGCAGATGGGCATCTTCGGGGTGGCGGTGCCACCGGAGTACGGCGGCCTGGGCCTCTCCTTCACCACCTACGCCGCCATCGTGGAGGAGCTGTGCCGGGGCTGGATGAGCCTGGGCGGCATCGTCAACGGCGCCGTCATCGTCTCCTGGATGATCAAGACCTTCGGCACCGAAGACCAGAAGCAGCGCTTGCTCCCTCGCATCGCCAGCGGGGAGGCCCTGTGCGGCGTCTGTATGACGGAGCCCAACGCCGGCTCGGACCTCCAGTCCATCCAGACGGTGGCCACCCGGGACGGCGACGACTACGTCATCAACGGCACCAAGATGTTCGTCTCCAACGGCATCTACGGCAAGTTCTTCGCCGTCCTCACCAAGACCGACCCGACGGCCCGCCCTCCCTACGCTGGCATGAGCGTCTTCATCGTGGAGAAGGAGCGGACGCCCGGCCTGACGACCGGCCGCAAGATAGAGAAGCTGGGCTACAAGGGGATTGAGACCACGGAGTTCTTCTTTGAGAACGCCCGCGTCCCCGCCGCCAACCTGCTGGGGGGAGAGGAGGGCAAGGGCTGGTACCACATGATGAGCGGCATAGAGGTGGGGAGGGTTAACGTGGCCGCCCGCGCCGTGGGGGTGGCCACCGCCGCCCTGGAGGACGCCATCCGCTACGCCAAGCAGCGCGTGGCCTTCGGCCGGCCCATCGCCGAGCACCAGGCGATACAGCTCAAGATCGCCGATATGGCCACGAAGGTGGAGGCGGCGCGGCTGCTGGTGCGGGCGGCGGCCGCCAAGAAAGACACCGGCGAGCGGGCCGACCTCTGGGGCGGCATGGCCAAGCTCTTCGCCTCCGAGGTGGCTCAGGAAGTGGCCCTGGAGGCGCTCCGCATCCACGGCGGCTACGGCTACACCAAGGAGATGCGGGTGGAGCGCTACTACCGTGACACCCCCCTCATGCTCATCGGCGAGGGGACCAGCGAGATCCAGAAGCTCATCATCGCCCGCAACATCCTGAAGCTCTTCGGCGAATAACCAGAACTAGACGGAGGTACGGGGCCATGTCCGACCACTACGGGCGCTACTACGAGGAGTTCGAGGTAGGGGCCACCTACAAGCACTGGCCCGGCCGCACCATCACCGAGATGGATGACATCCTCTTCTGCATGCTCACCATGAACCATCATCCCCTGCACATCGACGCCGAGTACGGCAAGAAGACCCAGTTCGGGCGCAACGTGGTGGTGGGCAACCTGGTGGTGGACATCGCCACCGGGCAGAGCGTGCGCGACCTCTCCGGTAAGGCGGTGGCCAACCTGGGCTTCGAGAAGATCGAGTTCCTCCGGCCCACCTTCCACGGCGACACTATCTACTCCGAATCGACGGTGCTGGAGAAGCGGGAGTCCCGCTCCCAGCCCGACCGGGGCATAGTGACGGTGGAGACGCGGGCCTACAACCAGAACGGCGAGCTGGTGATGCGGCTGCGCCGCTCCTTCATGGTGCCCAAACGGGAGGCGGGGATACCCCACACCTTCCCCGAGGTTGAGGCGACCGCCCAGCAATAAAGAGGGGTGAGAAGATGTTCGAGCCGCAGGAGCTGGAACGCATCCGCCAGGAGCAGGAGCGCTGGGAGCGCACCACCCTGAAGCAGGCCCTGGAGAGGGGAGGTGAGCGGGAGGATGCGGAATTCCGCACCAGCTCCACGGAGACGAAGCGCCTCTACTCTCCCCTGGACGTCGCATCGACCGACTACCTGCGGGACATCGGCTTCCCCGGCGAGTACCCATACACCCGGGGGATCCATCCCACCATGTACCGCAGCAAACTGTGGACCTTCCGGCAGTACGCCGGCTACGAGACAGCCGAGGAGACTAACAAGCGCTTCAAGTTCCTCCTGCGGGAGGGACAGCCGGGGCTCTCCGTCGCCTTCGACCTTCCCACCCAGCTCGGCTACGACTCCGACGACCCTATGGCGGCCGGCGAGGTAGGTAAAGTGGGAGTGGCCATAGATACCCTGGCCGATATGGAGGCCCTCTTCGACGGCATACCGCTGGACCGCGTCAGCACCTCCATGACCATCAACGCCCCGGCGGCTGTCCTGGTGGCCATGTACGCCGCCGTGGCCGAGAAGCAGGGCGTCCCCCTGCACAAGGTCTCCGGTACCGCCCAGAACGACATCCTCAAGGAGTACGTGGCGCGGGGCACCTACATCTTCCCGCCCCGCCCCTCCCTGCGCCTGGCCGCCGACCTGATCGCCTTCTGCGCCCGTGAGATGCCGCGCTTCAACTCAATTAGCATCTCCGGCTACCACATACGGGACGCCGGCGCCACAGCCGTTCAGGAGATGGCCTTCACCTTCGCCAATGCCATGGCGTACATAGATGCCGTCCTGGAGCGGGGCGTGGACATAGACGACTTCGGCCCTCGCATCTCCTGGATCTTCAACACACAGAACAACTTCTTTGAGGAGGTCGCCAAGTACCGGGCGCTGCGTCGCATGTGGGCCCGCATCATGCGGGAGCGCTACGGCGCCAAGGACCCCCGTTCCTGGATGTTCCGCACCCATGTCCAGACCGGGGGCGCCACTCTCACCGCCCAGCAGCCAGAGCTGAACATCGTGCGGGCGGCCATCCAGGCCCTGGCCACGGTGTTGGGAGGCGTCCAGTCGCTGGCCCTCTCCTGCTATGACGAGGCCCTCTGCCTGCCCACGGAGGAGGCCCAGCGCATCGCTGTGCGCACTCAGCAGATCATCGCTCACGAGACCGGGGTCACGGATACGGTGGACCCTCTGGGCGGCTCCTACTACGTGGAGTGGCTCACCAACGAGCTGGAACGTCAGGCCTGGGAGTACCTGCACCGCATCGAGGACATGGGAGGTGCCATCGCCGCCATCGAGTCCGGCTACATGCAGCGGGAGATCCAGGAGGCGGCCTACGCCCAGCAACGGGCGGTGGACGAGGGCCGACGCATCGTCGTCGGCGTCAACCGCTACCGCCTGGACGGCGAGGAGCCGAAGATGGTCTTCCGCACCAGCCCGGAGGCGGAGCGGGCCCAGATTGAGAAGCTGCAGCGGGTCAGGCGGGAGCGGGACAACGCTCAGGTGGCCAGGGCCCTGCAACGACTGGAGGATGCGTGCCGGGACTCGGAGAACCTGGTCTACCCCATACTGGAAGCGGTGAAGGCCTACGCCAGCCTGGGCGAGATCTGCGGCGTCATGCGCCGTATCTTCGGCGAGTATAGGGCCCCCACAGCTATCTAAATCATCTATTATAAAACCGTCGCTACATTTATATCTTGAATAATTCGCCTCCGGCGTGTAGACTGGCCCTGAAGGCCCAGGATGCCGGAGGTGAAGCCATGAGTTGCCTCGGTGAGAGGGTGGCCATCGTTACCGGGAGCTCGCGGGGCCTGGGGAGGGCCATCGCTCAGGAGTTCGCCCGACACGGCTGTAAGGTGGTGGTGAACTTCCGCAGCCGTTGCCGAGAGGCCAGGGAGCTGGTGGACGAGTTGCGGGCGCAGGGGTGCGAGGCCGTGGCCATACAGGCGGACGTCTCCCGCCAGGAGGACGTGGAGCGTCTGGTGGAGACCGCTTTGCAGCACTTCGGCCGCATAGACGTGCTGGTGAACAACGCCGGCGTCTGCCGTGATCGCACGCTGCGGCGCATGTCGCCCGAGGAGTGGCGAGAGGTCCTGTCCAACGACCTGGACAGCGTCTTTCTGTGCACCTGGGCGGTGGTCCCCCACATGATCGAGCAGGGCGGGGGACGCATCATCAACATCTCTTCCATCATCGGCCAGATGGGGAACGTAGGCCAGTGCAACTATGCTGCCGCCAAGGCGGGCATCATCGGCTTCACCAAGGCGGCGGCCCTGGAGCTGGCCCGCTACAACATCACCGTCAACGTCGTCTGCCCGGGCTTCGTGGAGACCGACATGGTGACCTGCCTGCCGGAGCACGTCCGCCAGCGGCTCCTGGAGCGGATACCTATGGCCCGCTTCGGTCGCCCCGAGGAGGTGGCCCGCCTCTGTCGCTTCCTGGCGGCCGAAGGGGACTACATCACCGGCGCCCAGCTCAACATCAACGGCGGCATGTACGTGTGACGAAAGGGCCGCGCATGGCCCGCCCCCGGCCCAGACGGCGCAGACACCGCGCCCGACCGCCGCAGGCCAGCGACCGGGCGCCCCCGGCTGCCGGCCTCTGGACGCGTGTCCTCTTCCTGGCCGTCATGGCCTTCCTGGTGGCCCTCCTGCTGCACACTCTCCTGGGCCGGGCGGGCCTGGAGGCCCAACACCCCCTGAGGGTCTTCCTCACCCCCCTGGTGGCGGCGATGGTGCTGCTGGTAGGGCTCAGGTCACTGCCTCTGACCCGCCGCCTTCGCCTGTCCCTGCTGGTGGCCCTGGGCCTTTTCCTCTACGCCTTGCTGCTGCCAGGCAGCTAGCAGGAACTCCCCCCGTCTACTCCGATGCCCACAAGCGCAGGACATATAGACCGTAGAGGGGCATCGGTGCCACAATGAAAGCCACACAAGGTTGTCGAGACGCAAGCGGAACGGGAGGAGACGCGAGCATCGGTGCCACAATGAAAGCCACACAAGCCCGCAAAGGGGGACTCATGGACGGTGTAGTCATTCTGGGGGCCGCCCGCACTCCCATCGGCTCCTTCGGTGGCAGCTTGGCCGATGTACCGGCGCCGCGTCTAGCGGCGACGGCCATCGCCGAGGCGCTGCGCCGGGCGGGCGTGGGGCCGGACCAGGTAGGGGAGGTGATAATGGGCAACGTCCTCTCCGCCGGCCAGGGGATGAACCCGGCCAGGCAGGCCGCCCTCATGGCGGGCCTGCCCGAGAGCGTCCCTGCTACCACCGTCAACATGGTCTGCGGCTCCGGCCTCAAGGCAGTGGCCATGGCCGCCCAGGCCATCGGCTCCGGGGAGGTGGAGGTGGCGGTGGCCGGGGGGATGGAGAACATGTCGGCCGCGCCCTACTTGCTGCCCAGGGCGCGCTTCGGCTACCGGATGGGGCATGGTCAGATGCTGGATCACATGATTCTGGACGGCCTCTGGTGCGCCCTGGAGGACTGCCACATGGGGGACACGGCGGAAAACGTGGCCCGCGAGTACGAGATCTCGCGCGAGGAGCAGGACCGCTTCGCCTGGGAGAGCCAGAGCAAGGCGGCACGCGCCTGGCGGGAGGGGCGCTTCGCTGAGGAGGTGGTCCCTGTGCCCGTGCCGGGACGGATGGGCGCGTCCGTGGTGGACCGCGACGAGCACGTCCGCCCCGACACGAGCCCCGAGACGCTGGCCCGCCTCCGCCCCGTCTTCCGGCGTGGCGGCACCGTCACCGCTGGCAACTCCTCCGGCATCAACGACGGCGCCGCCGCCGTCGTCCTTGCCTCCTGGCGCAAGGCGGAGGCCCTGGGGGTGGCGCCGCTGGGACGCATCGTCTCCTACGCCAGCGCCGGCGTCCCTCCCCGCATCATGGGGATGGGGCCGGTGCCGGCGGTGCGGCGGGCGCTAGCCCGTGCCGGGCTGGAGATGGACGATATCGACCTGATCGAGGCCAACGAGGCCTTCGCCGCCCAGTCCCTGGCCGTGGGGCGCGAGCTGGGCTGGGACTGGGAGCGGGTGAACGTCAACGGTGGGGCCATCGCTCTGGGGCACCCCATCGGCGCCACGGGCTGTCGCATCCTGGTCACTCTCCTTTACGAGATGAGGCGCCGGCAGGCGCGACGCGGCCTCGCCACCATCTGCGTGGGCGGCGGCCAGGGCGTGGCCATGGTGGTGGAGAGGCCCGACTAGCCCGGCGGTGGACGAGGCCCAGGTCTGCCTCCAGCTCTTCCGTGCCTGGCTGGAGGAGTCTCAGGGGCTGCACTGCGTCCCGGGGGCCCTCTCTGCCCTGGGTCACGCCTCCCTGTCCGCCCGCCTGCGCTGTGGCCGGTGGACCGTGGCGGTGGAGGTGCGACCCCTGCTGGGGCCGCCGCCCCTTCCGTGGCAGGAGCGACGAGAGGCGCTGGAGGGCCGGCTAGCGGAGCGGCTCGAGGGGGCCTATGCCCTCTGGCTACCCCCCGGCGCCGACCTTCCCTCCCCCGGCCCCGAGACGGAGGAGTTCCTCGTCCGGGTGCAGGAGGCGGCCGGCCGCCTCGCCCCGGGGCAGCGATCCTCCCTGGCGCTGCCGGCCGTCCTGTACCTGCGCAAGACCCGCCAGGAGGGGGCGGTCATCACCGTCTCCGGGCCCCTGGACGCCTTCTGGGCGCGCCTCAGCGAGCGGGCCAGCGGCACCTACGAGCTGGACAGCACCCGCCTCCACCGTCTGCCGGAGGACGAGGAGGAGCGGGAGGCCCTCTTCCAGGCGATATGGGAGGCGGCCCGCCGCATCCAGGAGCCCGGCCAGTGGGCGGAGGTGGAGGTGGCAGACCTCTGGACGCTCCAGCGGCTGATGGAGGGACAGGGCTTCGTCATCGTGGGGACGGCGCCGGCCAGCGCCGAGGAGACGGGTCTGGCCGTCCGCCGCAACCTGCGCCACCTGCTGGCGGAGGCATCCCCCCGCCTCCTGGCCAGCGAAGCCGACGCCCGCGCCCTCGTCCTCCTGGGCTACTATGCCCACATGGAGCAGGAAGGGGTGAGCGTCGCCCTGAGGGGCTACGACCCCAGCCTCTACAGCGGCCTCGACCTGGTCTGCCTGGCGGCCGACGGCCGGCTGCGGCCCGTCCTCCAGTCGCCGGCGCTCCCCTGGCGCTAGCTGGCAGCCCTACTCGTCCGCCATGCGGACATAGCGTCCACGGAAGAACAGGAGGGGACGGGCCTCGCTCAGGATAGCGGCGTCCTGGACCTCTCCCAGGAAGAGGGTGTGGTCTCCCCCGGGCAGCGCATCATAGACGCGGCAGTCCAGATAGGCGAGGCAGCCCTCGATGATGGGCGCCCCGGTGACGCCGTAGTGATGGGGCACCTCGTTCAGGCGGTGGCTGCCCGCCTCCGTCTTGCGAGCGAACATGGTGGAGAGCTCCTGCTGGTCCTCGGCCAGGATGTTCACAGCGAAGATGCCGCTCTGCTTCACCAGGTCGTGCGTGTCACCCTTCTTGTCCAGGCAGACCAGCACCAACAGCGGCTCCAGGGAGACGGAGGTGAAGGCATTGGCGGTGCTGCCGTGCAGGTGCTCCCCCAGCCGCGTCGTCACTATGGTGACCCCGGTGGCGAACTGGCCCATGACGCGCCGGAATTCGTCCTTACTGACGGGTGTGGCCATCTCCTTCCTCCTCGGACAGATATCGGATGAGCAGATCGAGGGCGGAGGCGGCCGCCGAGCGCTTGTTCTGCGTCCGGTCGCCGCTGAAGACGAAGCGCTGGCACAGGGTGGCGCCAGCGGTCGCCAGTGATATGTAGGTGAGCCCTACCGGCTTCTCGGCTGTGCCCCCGCCCGGCCCGGCGATGCCCGTGATGGCGAGCCCGATGTCCGCCCCTGCCCACTCACGCACCGACTGGGCGAGGGCCGTGGCCGCCTCCTCGCTGACAGCGCCCCGGGCCGCCAGCAGAGCTGGGGAGACCCCCAGCCGCTCCTTCAGATGGTTATGGTAGGGCACGACGCCGCCCAGAAAGACGGCCGAACTCCCCGGCACCTCTGTGAGCAGGTGGGACAGAAGGCCACAAGTGGAGGCTTCCGCCACCGCCAGAGTGAGGCGCCTCCGGGAGAGGAGACCCAGGGCACGCGCTGCCAGCGCCTCTGACACGTCTCTCCCTCGTCAGGCGAGCCGCATCTCCCAGCCCGGGATAACGCAGGAGACAAAGGTGAAGGCGTACAGGGCCAGGCCGGGGGCGCTGGTGAGCAACGACAGCTCATGGCTGCCTATGTCCGGGTTGCGCACCAGCCGGTACATGCGGGGGGTGTCCACCTCCACGTAGCTCTCCCCGGACTCGTCGAAGCGGACGTCCTCTCCGGCGTGTCCGGCCGCCAGAGGAGCGCCATCCTGCAGCAGCGTGACCCGCCCCGGCCGGCCGAAGAGCGGGTTCATCACCAGGTTCACCTCTTTGGCCGTGTAGCGAAGGGATACCCTGCCAGGGCGGATGGCGTCCCAGGGGCGATAGACGCACTCCTCGTCCACCACCCAGGGCCCTTCCAGGTAGTAGAAGCCCTCGGCGTGGACGTCCGGGTCCTGGTAGTCCATCGCCTGCTTGGGGACGAAGCCCGCCGGGTTGCCGATGTTGCCCCGCAGGTAGCCCAGGTAGAGCTCAGGGGTGACCCGGTAGCAGACGGCTCCCGGGCGGTCCTCCTCCCGGACAGGGGCCATGGGCTCGGGGAAGACGACGTCCGGCCGCACCTCTCGCAGGAGCTGCTGGATGGCCTTCTCCGTAGCCTGGTAGGCGCCCTCGCCGAAGTGGTAGTAGCGGATGTAGCCGCGGGCGTCCACCAGGTACTTGGCCGGCCAGTAGCGGTTGGCGTAGGCCCGCCAGATAGCATAGTCGTTGTCCAGCACCACCGGATACTCGATACCGAACTGCTCCATCGCCCGGCGGACGTCGTCCACCCGCTTGGCGAAGCTGAACTCCGGCGTGTGCACCCCGACGATGACGAGGCCGTGGGGCGAGTAGCGCCGGTGCCATTCCACCAGGTATGGCAGGGTGCGGATGCAGTTGACGCAGGTGTAGTCCCAGAAATCGATGAGCACCGGTCGCCCCCGCAGCGATTCCATGGTGAGGGGCTCGCTGTTCACCCAGTAGCCGCCCCTCAGCTCGGGCGCCCGTATCGCCGCTGGCTCCTGGCTCATCTGCGCCTCGCCTCGTCTTTCCCCTGGCCGCTCGTGCAGGTATATTTTACTTGCAGGGACGTCTTGTCGCCGATTGTACCACGGCCATGGCGCTGGAGAGAGGAGACCCCGCCCCGGACTTCCGCCTGCCTGCCCTGGACGGCCGCTCTTATTCTCTGGGGGAGGCCCTCCAGAAGGGACCGGTCCTGCTGGTCTTCTTCAAGACGGGCTGCCCTGCCTGTGACCTGGCCTTCCCCTACCTGGTGAGGCTGGCCGAGCTCTACGGCGAGCGAGGGCTGCAGACGCTGGCCGTATCGCAACACCCGGCGGCCAAGAGCGGCCCCTATGCCGAGCGCTTCCGGCTGCCCTTCCCCGTCCTCCTGGACGCCGATGGCTTCCAGGCCTCCCGCCAGTACGATCCGCCAGCGACGCCGACCCTCGTCCTGGTGGGACGGGACGGACGCGTCCTCCATCACAGCCACGGCTTCAGCAAGGACGACCTGAACGAGCTGGCTGGGCTCGTCGCCCGGGAGGTGGGGGTGGAGCCGGCCCTCGTCGCCCCGGCGGACGACGGGCGCCCGCCTTTCCGTCCTGGCTGAGCACCTCTGCAGCCACGGGCCGTGTAGCCCGCACCGATCTTCCACAAAACTGGCGTCCCCGGGGGCCAAAGTGTTCCAATGGCCAGGCAAACGTGTTACCCTGTAGGGGAGCCAGCACGTCTGGTCGATCGGGTCGCTCATGTCCCCCAGGCCGCCCGATGGACAGGCCCGCTGGTGACAAAGGAACCAAGGAACATAGGGAGGTCATCGGGTGGCTTATCAAGACAAGACCCTCGTGTGCATCGAGTGCGGGGAGTCCTTCGTATTCTCCGCTGAGGACCAGGAGTTCCACGTCAGCCGGGGATACCAGGACCCCAAGCGCTGTCCGGCTTGCCGGCAGGCGCGGCGCCAGAGCCAGGGCGTGAGCTACTCTCGCCCCATGTACGACGCCGTGTGCGCTCGCTGCGGAGCTCAGACCCAGGTCCCGTTCCTGCCCAGGCAGGACAGGCCCGTCTACTGCAGCAACTGCTTCCGGCAGGTCCGGCCCGCCCGCCGCACCTACTAGCCCGGAAAACGGGGGACAGGCATTCCCAAGGGGAAGAAAGAAAAGGGGAGAGTGATACTATGACTTTAAAGGTTACGGACAAGGCCGCCGAGCTGCTCAGAGAGATAAAGGAAGAGCTGGCGGAGGCCCCGGATCAGACGCTGCGCCTCGTCCAGCGCGAGGGCTCCTTCGAGCTGGCGTTTGACGAGGCTCGCGAGGGGGACCAGGTCTACCACAGCGAGGGGATACCCGTGCTGCTGGTATCGCCCAGCGTGGCAGACCTGCTGGCCAACGCTACCATCGACGTCGAAGAGACGGACCAGGGCCCGCGCCTCACTCTGTCCACCTCTGAATAGGGCGGCGCCGGCGCGCCCAGCCCCTAACCGAAGACTCCTAGCGCTCCTCTGCCTGATAGCCTAATATTGGTGCTGTCATGACAGGGGAGCGCCCGTCCTCCGGCGGCCCCTTGGCGGGCGTACGGGTACTGGACCTCACCTGGGTCCTCTCCGGCCCTTATGCCAGCATGACCCTGTGCGACCTGGGGGCCGACGTCATAAAGGTAGAGCGTCCCCCTTACGGGGACGTAGCCCGCACCACCTCGCCTTACGTGGGCGACGAGAGCGCCTACTTTTTCTCCATCAACCGCGGCAAGCGGAGCATCGTCATCGACCTGCGCCAGGAGAGGGGCCGCGAGCTCCTCCTGCGCCTGGTGGAGAAGGTGGACGTGGTGATGGAGAACTTCACCCCGGGCACCATGGAGCGGCTGGGCCTGGGCTACGAAGTCCTAAGCCAGCGCAATCCACGGCTCATCTACGCCGCCACCTCGGGCTTCGGCCAGACGGGGCCGTGGCGAGACAAGCCGGCCCTGGACGTCATCGTCCAGGGGATGGGTGGCATCATGAGCATCACCGGGGAGCCCGGCGGCCCCCCGGTACGGCCCGGAGTCTCCCTGGGCGATATCGTCGCCGGCCTCTACACCGCCATCGGTGTCCTGGCCTCCCTCCACGAGCGGGAGCGCAGCGGCAAGGGGCAGTTCATCGACATAAGCATGCTGGACTGCCAGATAGCCATCCTGGAGAACGCCTTCGTCCGCTACTTCGCCACCGGCGAGGTGCCGGGCCCCCTGGGGACTCGTCACCCCTCCGTCACGCCCTTCCAGGCCTTCCCCACCAAGGACGGATGGATCGTCATCGCCCTGAGCTGGGGCGTGGAGAACCAGTGGGAGCTGTTCTGTGCCACCCTGGGCCTCCTGGAGCTCATCGACGACCCCCGCTTCGAGACGCCGGCCCTGCGCACCCAGCACCACGCTGAGCTCGAGCCCATCCTCACCGAGGCGCTGAGGCGCCGGACGACGGAGGAGTGGCTGCGAGAGCTGGAGGCCATCGGCGTGCCCTGCGGCCCTCTGAACAACATCGCCCAGGCGGCGGAGATGCCCCAGGTGAAGGCGCGGGAGATGCTGGTGGAGGTGGAGCATCCCAAGGGCTTCAGACTGAAGGTACCCAATACGCCAGTGAAGCTCTCCCGCACCCCCGGCGGGGTGAAGGGGCCGCCCCCGGCAGCCGGCCAGGACACGGACGCCGTGCTACGGGAGCTGCTGGGCCTCACCGCCGAGGAGATCGCCGAGCTGCGGGCGGCTGGCGTGGTGGCCGGCCCTCTACCCAGCCCCGTACCCCTTCTCCACCGGGGACGGCTGGAGGAAAGCAGGGCGGGCGAAGGGGAGACCTAGACTACCCCTTCCTCTCTGAGGGCCTCTATCTCCTGGGGCGAGTAGCCCAGGCTGGTCAGGACCTCCTCCGTGTGCTCCCCCATCTCAGGCTCGGGGCCCTGGATGGCGGCCGGCGACTCGCTGAACTTGATGGGGAAGTTGACCATGGTCAGTGGCCCCAGACGCGGGTGGGGGTACTCCACCAGATAGCCGGCCTCGTAGAAGTGGGGCTCCTCCATCACCTGCGTGTAGTCGTAGGCGGGGGCGCAGAGGAAGTCCGCCTCCTCCAGAACGGCCATCCACTCCACCGTCGGCCGCTGGCTGAAGTGCTCGTCCAGCACCCGCCACAGCTCCTTGCGGTTGCGGACGCGGTCCCGGAGGGTGGCGAAGCGAGGGTCCTCCACCAGGTCGGGCCGGCCTATGACCTGACAGAAGCGGGGCCAGTCGTCATGGCGGAGGGCCACAACGGCCATGTGGCCATCCGCGGTGGGGACGATACGGTAGGGGGTGAGGACGTGGACGTGGCCCCGCCCGGACTTGCCGTGGTAGCGCCGGGTACCGAAGTAGTAGCCCAGCTCCCAGGCCTGGGCGTAGAGGAGACCTCCCACCAGAGAGGAGTCCAGCCGCTGGCCCTTGCCCGTCCGCTCGCGGTAGAAGAGGGCGGCCAGGATGCCCAGGGCCAGGTTCAGGGCGCCGATGTGGTCGGCCAGGGCGGCGCCCGCCGGTATGGGCGGGTCCCCCTCCTCGCCGGTGACGGCGGCCAGGCCAGTGGCGGCCTGGGCCAGGATGTCCAGCCCCGGCTTGCTGGCCCAGCGGCCCTGCCTGCCGAAGGCGGAGGCGCTGGCGTAGATGACCCGAGGGTTCACCGCGCGGAAGTCCTCATAGTCCAGCCCCAGCTTGGCCATCACCCCCGGGCGGTAGTTCTCCACCACCACATCGCTGATCTCGCCCAGGGCCAGGGCTATCCTGCGTCCCTTCTCCGCCTTCAGGTCCAGGGTGATGTCCTTTTTGCCCCGGTTCAGGGTGAGGAAGGCGAAGCTCACGTCCCTGTCCCGGTCGCGGGCCGAGAGGCGGCTGATGTCCCCCACGCCCCGCTGCTCCACCTTTATGACCTCAGCGCCCAGCTCCCGCAGCACCAGGGTGGCGTTGGGCCCCTGCTGGGCGATGGTGAAGTCCAAGACCCGGATCCCCTCTAGCGGTCCCGCCATGCTCGCCCTCCTAGCTGGCCTTCTCCGCCGGCTTTTTTGTTGTAAAGCCTACTCCGGCCTCCGGATTTTGTCAAAAGGAGCGGGCGAAGGCCCAGGCTCCAGCAGGGGCGAGGAGAGTCTCAGAAGGAGATGATGCCCGCCGCCTCCAGGGCCAGCCCCGTCAGGTTGTAGAGGGCGTGCAACGCCACAGCGGAGAGGAAGAGGTTGCGCGTGCGCGCCGGCAGCGGCCCCCTCCCTTCCACCCAGCCCCTCAGGCCGGGGGAGACGCCCAGCCCAGCCAGGAAGCTGCACAGGCCGTGCACCATCACCGGCACGCTGTAGCGGAAGGCCGTGTAGTTGCCCGTCGGGGCCTCCACGTAGAGGTTCACGTAGAGGGTGCTCTCCACCAGTCCGAAGACGATGCCCGAGATGGCGGCCAGGAAGCCAGAGTGCCATGCACCCAGGATGAGCTGGGGACAGCGCCAGAGGAGGACGTACACGCCCAGCGGTTTCAGGACCTCCTCCACCACGGGAGCGCCGATGACCAGGAGAAGGACCCCTCCGCCGTAGCGGAGCTCCGTCAGGAGGGCTCCCAGGAGGCCGAAGATGCCGCCCAGTAAGGCCAGCGACACGGCCAGGAGCTGGCCCCGCGCCCCCTGCCAGCAGGACGTCCCCCCGGTAGCCACGGGCCCGAGGTCGCTCTGCGCTCCCTGGCCCGGGGCTGTCAGTCCCTGGGCAGGCCCAGGCCCCGTATAGCGATGATGTTACGCATGATCTCGGATGTGCCGGCCGCCACTGTGGTGGAGACGGACGCCAGGTAGTACTCGGCGACGCGGCCCGCCAGGGGCGCCCACTTGCTGCCCGGCAGGAGCTGGCCGCTCAGCCCCATGATCTCCACGGCCGACCGGGCCAGCCGCTGCTGCAGCTCGGAGCCGTAGAGCTTGCTCATGGACGCCTCCTGGTTGGGGATGCGTCCCTGGGCCTGTAGAGAGGCGACACGGTAGGAGAGCATCCGCCCCACCTCAAATTCGATCTTCAGCTCCGCCAGCCGGTGGCGAACGCCCGGCAGGTCTATGAGGCGGCGACCGTCCTTCTGGACCTCTCTGGCGTACTCCACCAGGTCTTCGAAGGTGCGGATGCCGGCCATGACGCGGTTGATACCCGAGCGCTCGAAGTCCAGGGTGGCAGCGGCCACGTACCAGCCGCGATTGAGCTCGCCCACCAGGTTTTTGCGGGGCACCCGGACGTTGTCGAAGAAGACCTGGTTGAAGGTGTGGCGGCCCGTCAGCTCGTGCAGTGGCTGGACGGTGATGCCGGGCGTCTTCATATCGACGAGGAAGTAGGAGATCCCTTTGTGCTTGGGAGCGCTGGGGTCGGTGCGGGCCAGCAGGATCATCCAGTCGGCCACGTGGGCCAACGATGTCCAGATCTTCTGGCCGTTGACGACGAAGTAGTCGCCGTCGGGGACGGCCGTGGTCTGGAGGGATGCCAGGTCAGAGCCGGCGCCGGGCTCGCTGAAGCCCTGACACCATATCACCTCCCCGGAGGCTATACGGGGCAGGTGCTCGCGCTTTTGCTCCTCGGTGCCGTAGAGGATGATGGTAGGGCCCACCCGGTCCGGCCCCACGCCGAGCTGATGGGGGGCGCGGTGATAGGCCATCTCCTCCATGTAGATGACCTGCTTCCAGATGCCAGCGCCCATGCCGCCGTACTCTTTGGGCCAGGCGAGGGTGAGCCAGCCCTTCTGAGCCAGCTTGCGCTGGAAGTCCTTGATGACCTCGATGCTGGTGCCGCCGCCGTAGCCGAGGGGGCTTTCGGCGCCGCCACCCGCCTGGACCTCCGTCCATTCCCGCCTCAGGAACTCCCGGACCTCCTGCCGGAACGCCTCCTCCTCGGGTGAGAAACGGAACTCCATGGTCTCCTCCCGCTCTGCCAGCTAGCGCTCGCTGGCCATAGTCTACCACGCCACACTCGGACTGGTCAGCAGTGTCGGGGGAGGCGCTGGACCGGAGGCTATTGCCACAAGCCTCCAGGCCTATGGTGGCGGGACACCTACCCGCACGTGATGGGAGGAGGCACGGTGTCGCCTGCGGCCCTCCACGCGATGACGGGGTAGCCAGAGTTCCACGACGGTGATGACGCTCAGGTACGCACGGCCCACCTGCGCCGCTTTAGCGAAGGCGTCCACATAGGACGTTCCATCCCCCGCAGATAGCTGATGAACAGAGAAGCGTCGAACAGAAGCCGCTTTATCGTCGTTCCCCGGTGTCCCCTTTGTCGCGAACGTTCTTCACCTGCAGCCACCAGCCGACGAACCCCAGGACGGCCCGTCGCTCTTCCTCCGTCAGCCCCTGCAGGGCCGCCTGGTGCCGCCGCACCGCCTGGGCGATGAGCCGGTTGGCCTGTTGCACGGCTGGCCGTACCGTCACGTCCTGGGAGAGGCGCTGGGCGTGCTGAATGGCCCGCTGCAGCCCACGCCGCTCCGCCACCTGGAGCCAGCGCATCCACTCGTTGCGGGAAACCGCGGGCAGCTCGCGGGCCAGTTGCTCCGCTAGCCCTATCTGCTGGTCGAGTCCAACCATCAGTACAGCTCCGTGGGGCAGTTTCCGCTCGTGGAGACCGCCTCCCGGCGAAACGTCCTCCAGGCATCCCGGTCCAGCAGGGAGTCAGTGGCCAGCCACCGTAGCACCGCCTCCAGCGGCGGGACCTCCTGGCCACCGGCCAGCAGCGCAGCCAACAGGTCAGGGCCCCGGCGGAGGACGGAGAGACGCCGGGGCTGGAAGCGGACGGCGCCCAGGCAGCGGGGCTTGGCGCCCCCCAGCTTGACGGGTAACCTCTCAATATCCCCCCGTTGCTCCTGTGGGGGCCTGTCCAGGCCCAGGCCGTGCAAGACCAGAGCCATCTCCTGCGGGAGGGCGTTCTCGAAGTACAGAGCGACGCTGAACCGGCTCCCTCTGGACACGGCCTCGATGAACCGGTAATTCTGGGCCGGCTGGAGGTTCTGGCGACGGAAGCCGCCGCTCTTGTAGAACTTGCGTCCCTCCGCCCGCCGGGGCGGCCAGAGGTCGGCGATCTTGATGACCTCGGTCTGCACCTGGCCCTCGGGCGTGGCGTCGGAGAAATGGAAACGGCCACGGTAGCCGGTAGTGCCGAAGATGCGACAGGCGGGACACAGGCGGGCGGCGTCTCTGCAAGGATCGAACGACCGCGGAACCCGCTCTCGTCTCGTCGTCTGCCGCACGCAGGAGGTGGAGATGGCCTCCACCAGGCTGCGGACGGCCCCCTTCACGGAGGTGCCCGGTATGACGGGCTGGCCATCGCGCCGGGCGAAGGCGTAGCAGGCAATCTCTTGGCCGCCCACGTGGCGCAGGTCTAACTGGCCACTGCCCACGTAGAGGAAGTCGGACACCACCTCCAGCACCAGCTCCAGGCGGCCCGTTTCGCCGTCGAAGCGGTCGTGACCGGAGGGCGGCTGCAGGTTGGGCCTGCCTCTCAGGGGGAGGTAGAAGAAGGGCTTAGGGGGCATCTGTTGTCGGGGGCGCATGGCTACTCCTCCAACCTGCGGGGACTCACGAAGACCACGACCCCATCTCGCCGGTAGACCCTGGCCATCAGCTTGCCCTGGCCCTTGCCGTGGGGATACTGGAGGAAGCCCGGCCGCAGTTGGGGTGCCTGCAGGTCGTGCAGCAGGAAGGGAACCGGCTCTTCGTCGGTGGTCCACTCACCGGAAAGGGGCTCCAGACCGGGGAGGCCCTCCAGGCCGGTCAGGGGCTCCTCGGCGAGGAGCAGGGCCAGGTAGGACTGGCCGTCCCGCCACCAGCGCAGCTCTCCCGCGGGGCCGAAGACCGCTCCCTGCTCCTTCCAGTCCTGGGGCACTCCCTGGCCCATGGCGAGGCTGTGGGCCTCCGCCACCCAGTGGACGAGACGAGGGCCCAGCCTCTCGGCGGCGCTGCGCAGCGCCTCGGGCGGCCCCAGCAGACGGTAGGCGTGGCACGCTCGCTCCGTCACGGCCCTCCTCCTCACGCCGGGGCCAGGGCCCGGGTCAGGCCCTGGATCGCGGCGCGCCATGCGCGGGCATCGTAGGTGCGGCGGACGTAGAGGCCCATGTCCTCGGTCGAGCCTGGCTCCGGCAGGCCGTCCAGCTCCGACGGTCCGTCGAGGCCGTAGCGCTGGCGCTCGCCGTCGTCCAGGAAGGCGGCGAGGCCGCGCCAGACGGTCGGTCGGCGAACGGGGGCGGCCTCGTCCAGGCGGACCGCCTGGACCTCCACCGTCACCTCACCGAAGCCGCGGTTCTTGCCGAAGCCCAGCTTCAGGAGCCCGCGGTCCAGCCCCTCCAGGGCCAGCCCCACCAGCCCCAGTTGCCACAGCTCGAAGTTCTCCAGGAGCAGGTGCCCCTGGAAGGCCCCGGCGACCACTACCTCCATTTCGAACGGGCCCTGGGCCACGGCGTGGCTGAGGCGAGAGATGGCGACGCCGTAGCGGACCTCGCTCCTGATCTCGCCCACGGGCAGGAAATCACTGAAGGCGGCCCGTCCCCTGAGACGGGTGTGGCCGAAGAGGCGGCAGGCGCCGCAGGAGTCCCTGTATATTTCGTGGCTGGGGACGTCCCTGGCTGACAGTCGTCTCGCGCAGCTCTCCCCGTCATCGACGAAGGTGGGGCAGGCGCGCTGCCAGCTCCTCCTGCCGCCTCCGCCGGCGGTCTCCAGCGTACGCAGGGCCTTCTCCACGAAGGAGCGCACCACCCCTTTCAGGGACGAGCCAGGGATATAGACCGTCTCGCCTCGCTCCGGATGGTAGGTGCGGACAAACTGCATGTCCGGCAGCGAGGGGTTGGCCGAGGTCTCGCCGGACTTGACCAGGAGCGGCCCCCGCGGGCTCAGTCGGAGCGTCAGTTGGAGGGCGTTGTAGCGGGCCTTATGCATCGCTCTTTCCCCCTCGCAGCCTGTCGCGGAAGGCATTCCGGAAGTCGTCCTCCCGTACCGTAGGGGCCTGACCGCTGGCCAGATAGTCCCACAGGTCGCTCGCTTCCACGCGCTGCACCGTGACCCCCTCCAGCCTCCCCCAGCCAGGGCCGCGGGTGGACTTCCCACCGAGAGCTATGCCGCCCTGGCGCCACAGGTCTAGCACCGCCAGGAGGAGGCCCACCTCCCACCGGTCCAGGTTCTCGCCCAGCGCCTCGATGGAGAAGCGGGCGCCCGGCACCACCGTCTCGAAGTCGTACTTGATGGCGCTGCGGGCCGCCCCCAGGTCGCGGTCGATGCCCACGCCGTCTCGCACCTGAGTGAGCACGGGCAGCTCCTCGGCGTTAGCCAGGTAGGCGTCCTTGAAGGCGAGCCTGCCAGCGAACCAGGGAGAGCCGAAGATGCGGCAGACGGCGCAACTGGCCTGGAAAAGTTTTTCGGCGAAGAGTCGGTCGTCCCGGTTCGATTCCCGCCAGAGTTCGTCCCTGACGTTACCGGGCACACAAGGCGCCCCGAGCGGGTCGCAGGCACTGAGGCCGGTCCCGTCGTTTAACGCTCGCAAGAGGCGCTCCGTCTGGAAGCGCACCACTCCCTTCACGGAGGAGCCAGGAACGAAGGGCCGGCCGTCCGCCGCCTTCATCACCGGCATGTCGGTGCCGGTGGCCTCCAGCGAAGGGCGGCTGCCCACCGCCAGGGCGCTCTCCATGACCAGCGTCGCCCGGACGATGGTGCGGCTGGAGAAGGCGGAGAAGTCCGTCATCGTCCCCCCTCCCCTCGACTGGACTGGCGGCGGGCGTTCCAGGCGTGCCACCAGATGGTGTAGCCCAGGACGCGCCGCACCAGCTCCAGGTGTAGCTCGCCTGCCCTATCGGTGAGGCCGGCGTCCTGGGCGATGCTCTGCGCCACGGCCCCCAGCTCCTGCAGCGCTGCAATGGCACCCTCGGCCCACTCTTGGTCGAGCTGCTTGCGGGCCGCCTGGTAGCGGATGAAGAGCTGGACCAGGGCCCAGGAAGAGCCCTGCTCGGCGATGGCCAGGATGTTGCGGAGCTGCCTCTCCTTGTCTTCCCTTTGCCCCAGCCTGCCGGCCAGCCTCTCCGCCCTGCAGACCAGCTTCTCCTGCAGCTCGTCGAGCTTTTCCTTGATACGCGGGTCCTGGAGCACCGCTCGCGCCGCCATGCTCATCGTTCCTCCACCTCCTGATGGAATGGGTGGCAGACCAGACACTCGCCGAAGCTCTCGTCCCGGCGTTCCCCCACTCCTTCCTCCTCCAGGGCAGCGAGGAAGGGGAGGGCTTCCTCCTCCGTCCCCGGCCAGCGGAAGACGTAGACGCTGCCCTGCCTGGCCGCCAGGTCGGTGGGCTTGGGGAGGCCCCAGGCGCCGGACCAGCCGCTAGCCATGTCCGGCCGCGTCGCCCACAGGACCGGCTCGAGGACGCGCCCCCCCACCTGGAGGCGGGGCACCAGGGTGGGGACGCCGTCCTGACGGAAGACGGCGGGCGCCAGGAGGTCTACGCTGAAGTAGGTGTGCTCGGGACCTTCCCTAAGGTCGTCGGCGTTGACGGCCAGACGTCGCAGGTCATCCCACACGCGCTTCAGCTTTTGATTGAAGGCGCTCAGGCGGTCCGCCAGGGGAGGCAGTCCCACCTCCGCCTCCTCCACCTGGACGGCGCCGTAGCCACGAGTGTGCAACGCCCCGATGGGCGTCCGCTCCAGCGCCTCCCTGAGCCGCGCCACCGCCTCCCCTTCTCCCTGCACTCGCCCCAGAAAGACGAGATCGCAGTCCCCGCTCCCGTCTGGCGACTCGGTCTTGGGGGCGAGGGCCGAGACGGTGTAGAGCATCTCCTCGTAGGAGGCGCGACGCGATCGGCTGAGGGCCACTTTGGTCTGGGCGTGGAAGCGGGGCTCCACCGCCAGGTAGAGCGTCTCCCGACCGACCTCCGTCAGGCAGTAGAACCGGACGAAAGGCTCCATGCGGCCGCCGCATCCCTCGTGGTCGCAGTCGAAGGCGAAGGGGACGGGGAAACAGGCGGGGTTCTCCTGCTGCAACAGCAGGTGGTAGGCCAGGTGTGGTATCAGGGAGTCCACCACGCCGTGGCCGCGACGGTCAGGACAGGGGGACGAGAGGAAGCCACTGTGCCGCTTGCAGCTCATGGCGGTCATGGGCAGGGGGAGGGCATACTGGAGGCGGCCCCACTCTGGCGCTGGGAAGAAGTTGCCCAGGCGCAGGCGCCCTGCGAAGGCGACCACCTCGTCGCCGGAGCGTCCCTCCCGCAAGAGGTCCAGGGCCAGGGCTCCCCGCATCGCCCGGCCAGGGATGTAGCTGCGGCTGGCGATGAACTGGGTATCGGCCCGGGCCTCGCCCAGGAGGAGGGGCTCCCGGGGCCTAATCTTCAGCCACATGGCCTCCTCCCCAGGCCTGCCAGCGGTCGGCCAGTTCAGAAGGACTCACCGGGACGCCGTCCACCAGGGCCGTCAACTCCATGCCTTGCAGCCAGCCCAGCCCACGTGTCTTGCCGCCCCCCACGGCGAAGGGCCAGCGTGCGGCCATTTCCAGCAGAGCGGCGGCCTCTCTGGCCTGCTCTTCGGTGGAGAAGTGGCCCTGACAGGTGGCCCGCCAGGACGCTGGGCGCTGGGGGTGTGGTCTCTAGCTGGAACAATCGCTGCTGGTAGACAGCCCTCCGGTAGCGGCTGATGGCCACCCCCGAGCGGACAGTGGGCTCCAATTGCTCAGCGGGCGCGGCGTCGCTGAAGCGGAGGGCGGCGTCCAGCCGCGGACTCCCGAAGAGGCGACACACGCGGCAGGGCTCCCGGGCGTCGCACATGTGGCCCGGCGATGGCGGCTGGCAGACGCGCTCGCCCGCGGCCCGCAGCACTGTTTCTACGGCCTCCCGCAGGAGGCCCTTGACGGTGGTGGCCGGTATCAGAGGCCTGCCGTCCGCCCCCCGGGCCAGCGCCCTGTCGACGCCCATGGCCCGACGGTTCCCGGTGGTGTGGAAGGCCGTCTCCAGACGCAGGACGATGACGACCTCCAGACGGCTCATAGGTCCTCCTCCGCCTGATGCTCCGGACGCATGCTGTAGAGTTCGGCCAGCTCTAGGGCGTCCAGCAGCGCCGTCCGCGGGCCCGACCCCGCCGCGTCGTCCCCGTCTCGCCGCTGGTAGGCCCAGATGGGGGGAGCGAGGCGGTGCTCCGCCTCGCTGCCCGCCAGGCTGGCCAGCTTCTCCAGGATCTCGCACATCTTGCGCCGCTCATCGTCCCTTCGTCGGGCCAGGTCGTAGGCGATGAGGGAGGTGGAGAGCATGACGCCCCTGCCCAGCGCCTCTGCCCAGCGGTGGCGCAGGCCCCGCGGCCAGCGGGCTATCTGCCCCAGGTGGGCCGTCAGCTCCTCGGCCTGCGCCAGGCTGTAGGGGCGGGCCACCAGGGAGGCCCGGCGTCCGTCGCCGGGGTGTCGGTACTGCTCCCAGAGGGACTCGACGGTGTCGGCGGCTACCGGGGCCGTCAGTCAGAGGAAGCTCAGGGTGCTGGCGCTGCCCTCCCTTCCTACCCTCTTGGCCTCGCGCTTGGCCTGTCGCAGCAGGCCTTCGGCCAGGTGGGCCATGTAGCGAATGGGATATCTGACATCGGCGATGACGATGCCGCAGCAGGCGGTGACGGGGGCCGAGCGACCTGCCCCGCCCCTCAGCCAGCGCTCGCCCAGCCGCCTCGCCATCTCCTCCTCGAACCCCTTCAGGAAACGGACGCCCACCTCCCAGGCATAGCCGGCCTGGACGAGGACGGTGACGTCGTCGCCGCCGATGTTGACGATGTCGAAGGGCCAGCAACGCTCCTTATCCTGGAGCGCCTTTCCGCACACCTCGTAGAGCGCCCGGTAGAGCGCCTCTTCGGTGGCGCCGCTCAGGGCATCTGAGAGGGCCTCGTATTCCTCCCTCGCTCTGGCGATGGCCAGCAGGCGGCCGATGTCGTTGCCGTCGGCATAGAGGAGGGCCAGATATCTGCGGGGGGCGTCCTGCACCAGCGCGTCCAAGTCTCGGGGCTGCTTCGCGCTGATATCCCCTTTATATTTCTCCCAGAACTTGCGGTTGAACTTACCGCGGATATCCCGTTCCTGGTCGTCCTCTTGATGCCCGCGTCCCTGCTCCAACCGCTTCTTGCAGACCAGGCAGAGGAGCTCCTGATCATCGCCGATGCGGCAAGGAGGGAGGGCCACCATGCGCTTGCCGCAGCGGTCGCAGCGCCGGCCGAAGGGGAGGGCCTGGAAGAAGGGGGCGCTGACGGACGCTCGCTTCGCCTCCCGCATCCGGGCCGCCAGGACGGCGATGCGCCGCCCGAACTCGTTATCAGCGCGAGCGGCTTTCACCAGCCGCCTGGCCCAGCCGGTCAGCCCCTGGGCGGGGGGCGGCGGGGCGTCCGGCGCCCCCCACCCATCCTCGTAAACGATGGTAACGGTGGCCACCAGGGTGGTGTCCCGGTAGAGGCCCTCGATGACCTTCTTGATGTTGGCCGCCTGGTCGGCCGGCACCTCGAGGAGAAAGGAGCCTCCGGCACAGTAGATGACCTCGTACCCGTACTGCTCCTTGAGGTCGCGCTTGATGGCGTCCTCGCATTTCTGGAGGAGCTCGCTCCCTCCCCTGATCTGGGGCAGGGAGGAGGTCTCGAAGACGTAGTCCTTGATGGCGTCGACGTCCCCGGCGAGGTACACGCGATGCTCCATGGCGCTCCTCACCTGTAAGATTCCCGGCCGGAGGGCCGAGTGCTACACGGGCGCTGTTCCTTCCCCCAGCCTGTGGTCCGCCTCTCCACCGGGGACGCCCCCGGGCCCCTGGCAGACCGCCGGACGCCTCGCCCCGAGGTCCGGCAGGCGCAGGGCGGCACGAGTATGGGCCACGGGCGGACGAGGAATAAAGGGCTACGTACTTTGGGGGCCGGCCGCCTGACCGGGAGCATTCCCCGTGCTAAGATGCCTCTATGCTGCGGCTGCTGGCGGTGGCCTGCCTGGGGGCGTTGCTTCTCTCGGCCTGCCGTGGCGATGGCGGGCCACCGGGGGCGTTGCTGGGGCCGGAGGGGGCGCCCGCCTCTCCCCAGCCAACGCCCACCGCCCCGCCGCCTCCCCCGCCCCTGCGGGGCCTTCAGGACGTCTTTCCCCCGCGCGACCTCTCGCCCTTCGCTGCTGACTCCGGGCACCTGCGCACCCTCGTCGCCACCGGCGACGTCATACCGGCCCGCTACGTGGACGTCACCATCCGCAGCCGGGGGGACGACTTTCTGTATCCGGTCTCGGCCACCGCTGGCCTCCTGGCCGCCGGCGACCTGACGGTGGTCAACCTGGAGGCCCCCCTCATAGATGGCTGTCCCTATCACGACTCGGGCTTCACCTTCTGCGGTCGGCCTGGCTTCGTGCAGGCGCTGCTGGCGGCCGGGGTAGACGTGGCTACCCTGGAGAACAATCACATCGGCAACTACGGGCCCGAGGGGATAGCCGCTACCAGGCAGCTACTGGAGGCCCACGGCATCGCCTGGGCCGACCGCTACCATCTGGCGGTGCGAGAGGTGCGGGGGCTGCGCTTCGGCTTCCTGGCCTTCAACGGCGTGGGCGAGGCGATAGACCGGGAGGCGCTGAGCGCTCGCATCGCCGAGGCGCGGTCCCAGGTGGAGGTCTTGGTAGTGGCCGTCCACTGGGGCGCCGAGTACGTGAACGTCCCCCAGCCCGCCCCGGGCGTGGCCCCGGACGACCCGGTGGAGATCGGCCACCTGGCGGTGGACGCCGGCGCTGACCTCGTCCTCGGCAACCATCCTCACTGGGTGCAGGCGGTGGAGGTGTACCGGGGGAAGCTCATAGCCTACGCCCATGGCAACTTCATCTTCGACCAGATGTGGAGCTACGAGACGCGCATCGGCGTCGTCGGGCGATACACCTTCTACGACCGGACGCTGGTGCGGGTGGAGTTCGTCCCCGTCATCATCGAGGACTACGCCCGCCCGCGGCCCCTGGAGGGCCCGGAGGGTGAGGCCGTCCTGGCGCGTATGCGGGAGGCCAGTCAACGACTGGCGGCGCAGGCGGGGCGGTCTTAAGCCCTCGTCTCGAGACGGACATGCGCCTCGTCGAGGCCCGGCCGGCGGGGGGGCACCTCTCAGCGGCCCTTGAACTGGGGCTGCCGCTTCTCCAGGAAGGCGCGCGGCCCCTCCTTGGCGTCCTCCGTCAGGTGGGCTAGCACCATGGCCTGCTGGGCCGCCTCCAGCGCCTCGTCCACGTCGGTGAACATGCCGCGGTAGGCCAGCCGCTTAGTGAGCTGGACGGCCACCGCCGGCCCGCGGGCGATGCGCCCGGCGAACTCCAGGGTGTAGGGAAGAAGCTCCTCCGGAGGCAGCACCTTGCTCACGTAGCCGATGCGCAGCGCCTCCTGGGCGTCGAAGGTATCGCCCGTCCAGAGCAACTCGAGCGCCTTGGCCATCCCTACGATGCGGGGCAGGTACCAGGCGCCGCCATCGCCGGGGATGAGGGCCACGCGGACGTAGCCGGTGCTGAAGCGGGCCGTCTCGCTGGCGAAGCGGATGTCGGCCATGGAGGCCATGTCCATGCCGGCGCCCACGGCCGGGCCGTTGACGGCGGCGATGTAGGGCTTCTCCAACTGCGCCACCAGACGGGGTATCCGCTGCACTGTGTCCCGCAGGAAGTTACGGTTCTCGATGAGGGTGCGCTGGGGGTCCATGAGCCCCTCCAGACCGCCGGCGGAGAGGTCGGCGCCGGTGCAGAAGGCGCGCCCGGCGCCGGTGACCACTACCGCCCGCACGTCCGGGCTGGTGTGGGCGTCCAGGAGGGCGCGGTACCACTCCTCAAGCATGGTGCGGGTGAAGGCGTTGAGCCGCTCCGGACGGTTCAGGGTGATGATGGCGACACCATCGTCCCGCTTCTCGTAAGTTATCTGCTCGAACTGCATGGGTGACCTCCTCCGGGCGCTGGCCTTCTGGTAATGCGGCGGCGCCGTCAGCGCCGGCGCCGCGCTATCTGGCAGCCATGATATACGCCCGCTCCTGGGGCGTCCACCTCTCAGGCGGGTTGCCTGTCCCGGGCCATGGGCAGGGGCTCCCGGACGGTCAGGAAGGGGAGGACCAGCGCCGCCAGAAGGGCGAGGAGCCAGATGGCCGCCATCCCCAGGAAGGCGACGCCGGTGTCCCAGCGCTCCACCAGGACGCCAGCGATGACGCCACCCGTGCCGCCGATCCCGAAGCCCGCCAGGTAAGAGAGGCCGAAGCTGCGGCCGACGAAGCGCCAGGGCGTGTACTCAGCTATCAGGGTGTTGAAGACCGGCTGGCCGGCGAAGTTGAAGAATATGAAGACGGCCGCCAGGGCCACCAGGGGCATCCCGGTGACGATGCCCATCAGGGCCAGAGGGGGCACCGCCAGCCCGGTCACCAGGACGGCCAGCCGCTCCAGCCCCATGCGCTGGGTGAGGAGGCCACCCACGTACTGACCGGCCGCCCCCGTGAGCAGGGCCAACGTCGTCAGCGACTCGCTCAGGTCTTCGCTGACCCGGTCGTGGATGTGGCTCGGGAGGAAGGTCAGGGAGCCACGGTAGACCAGGCCCGTCAGGACAGAGACCAGATAGACCATGACCAGCCCCACCAGGAGGCCGCTGCTGAAGCGGGGCCTCACCGGGGAGACATCCTCCTGGCGAGAGGGGCTGGCAGTGACACCGCTGGCGACGCGGGTGGCCCAGACGGTGAGGAGGGCGGCCAGGGCCGCCAGCATGAAGTAGGCGGCCCGCCAGTCGGCCAGGACGGCCAGCCCGCCCGCCACCGCCGGGGCGATGGCCATCCCCAGGTTGCCGGCCACGCCGTGGTAGCCCATGCCGAGCCCTCGCCTTTGCACCCCGTGGGCGATGAGGGTGGTGCCCGCCGGGTGGTAGAGTCCCACCGCCAGCCCCAGCAGGCCCATGGAGGTGGCCAGCATCCACGGCGTGCCCGAAAGGGCCACCAGGATGGAGGCTACGGTGGCCAGGGCGAAGGTGAGGGCGAGGACGCGATGAGGGCCCAGGCGGTCGCTCAGGAAGCCGGACGGGAGGGCGGTGGCGCCGAAGGCCCAGCCGAAGACGCTGGCCACCGCCCCCATGAAGGCGTCGCTGCCGCCCAGGTCTAGCTGTATTCGGATGAGGAGGGCGCCGTAAGTGGCCTCGACACCATGGACCAGGGCGTGGCCCAGGTTGGTGTAGAGGATGATGCGTCGCTCGGCGCTGTCCACAGTCCTGTCAGGCCCGGCCCTTCCCTCCAGGCGGCCGCTCCCTTACCTCTCTACAGTAGTGCTATAGTAGCCCCTCACGCCGCATGTCCGCCAGCGTCGCCTCGAAGGCCTCCAGGACCCGCTCCACATCGGCCTCGGTGTGGACGCCGGAAAGGAAACCGCCGTTGAGGCCCATCAGGTCGACGCCGTGGTTGATCATGGCCCGCTTGAGGGCCACCGCCACGTCGGGGCGGAGGCGGGGCGGCTGGCGGCCGCTCTCCAGGGGCCACTCGATGCCACCCTCTGGCCGCGGGCACTCCTCGCCCAGGACGATGTGGAAGTAGGAGGCGAGGCCGTAGACGCAGCCAGGTACGCCCTCCCGGCGAAGGGCATCGTTCATCCCCTGGACCAGCCGCTGCGTCAGGGAGTCGGCGATGGTGTGGTAACTGCCATCGGCGATGAGGGAGAGCATGGTAGCGCCGGCGGCGGCGGAGAGGGGATTGGCGTTGAAGGTGCCGGGGTGGAAGACGCGGTGCGTGGTGTCCCAGGAGGCGTCGCCCCGGAAGCTGAGCATCCCCATAACGTCGGCCCGGCCGGCCACACAACCGCCAGGCAGGCCGCCAGCCAGGATCTTGGCCAGGGTCGTCAGGTCTGGCGTCACGCCGTAACGCGCCTGGGCACCGCCGGGGGATATGCGAAAGCCGGTGATGACCTCATCGAAGATCAGGAGGGTGCCGTAGCGCGCGGTGACCTCCCGCAGCTCCTGGAGGAAGGAGGGGGCCAGGGGTAGGGTGCCCCAGGAGGCGCCGGTGGGCTCCAGGATCACCGCCGCCACGTCCCCCTCTCGCAGCGCCTCTTCCACCGCCTGGATGTCGCCCTGGGGGACGCTGACGGTGTTGCTCAGGGTGGCCAGGGGCACCCCTGCCGCCCGCAGTTGGGCCGATTCGGCGTAGCGGGCGCCTACCACGGCATCGTGCCAGCCGTGAAAGTGGTAGTCGAACTTGAGGAGCTTGTCCCGCCCCGTGTAGGAACGGGCCAGCCTGATGGCCATGAGGGTGGCCTCCGTCCCGGAGTTGGTGAAGCGGACGGCCTGGGCGCTGGGGACTAGTTTCTTCACGTGCTCTGCCCACTCCACCTCTCGCTGATGGGAGGCGCCGAAGTGGGTCCCCTTGCTGGCCTGCTCCTGGACCGCCTGCGTGATCCGTGGGTGGGCGTGGCCCAGAAAGAGAGCGCCGTGGCCCATGACTAGGTCCACCAGCTCGTTGCCGTCCACGTCCCACTTGCGACCACCCCGGGCATACTCGACATAAATCGGGAACGGCGTCAGATAGCGTATGTCGTGGGTGACGCCGGAGGGCAGGGCCTCCAGGGCCCGCTGGTATAGCTGGGCCGAGCGTGGATGCCGACGTCGATATTCCTCCAGTATGGTCATCGAGTCCCCCTCCAGCTCAGGTCTCCCGGTAGGTGCGAGGGGCCAGGGGCAGGTCCCGCACGGTCAGCAGCCCGGGGGGAGCGAGGTCGCCCGCCACTAGGGGCGCCAGGTGGACCACCAGGGCTGCGGTGGCGCTGTCGCCCTCTACACCGCCGGGCAGCCGCAGGCGTATGGACGGGACGCCGTCTATCTCTATGGCGTCGTGGGGGTCGGTGGCCCGCAGCGCCATCACCAGCTCCAGTCGCAGCACCTCTCTGCCCTGCACCAGGCCCCGGACCGTCTGGCGGCAGCCGGCCACCTGCCCGGCCTCCAGCCGCCAGGCGCCGGCCCGCAGGAAGCCGCGGGCCAGCACCGGCGCCGCCTCCTCCTCCACCTGCTCCAGCCGCCAGCCCAGGGCGTCGGCCACCATGAGAGCCGATTCCAGCAGCCCCACATGGCCGATGCTCCCCTCCTCCAGCCCTCGCTGGAAGGCCTCCGGGGTCAGGCCCACCCCCACCTTGCGCTGGAGCTGGAGGCGCCGTTGCGCCACGTCCACCACCCGACGCACCCTCACCGCCTCCACCCGCTGGCAGGCCACGCTCAGGATGGAGGGGAGCAGGTCCATCACGAACCCCGGGTTGACGCCCGCTCCCAGGACGCGCAGCCCGCGCTCCCTGGCCTCTCGGTCCAGGGCCCGCGCCAGCTCCGGGTGGCGGGCCCAGGGGAAGGCCAGCTCCTCGCACGTAGAGATAACGTGTCTGCCCGCCTCCAGGGCCTGCCGGAGCTGAGAATATACAGCGTCCAGGCGGGAGCCCGTGCTGTGGACCACCACCTCCGCCTCCGTCTCCCGGAGGGCGGCCGCGGCGTCCTCCCTGACGACGATGCCGAGGTCTCGGTCGAGGCCGGCCACCCGTCCCAGGTCGCGGCCGGCCTTCTCCGGGTCCAGATCGATGGCGCCCACAGGCTCCAGCCGCCCGTCCTCCAGGGCCAGCCTCACCACCTGGGCACCTATGGCCCCCACGCCGAACTGGACGAAGCGTATCCTCCTCATCGTCCTCTACTCCAGGGAGGCGAAGAACTCCAGCACTGCCCGGTTGAAGACGTCCGGCCGCTCGAAGTAGACGGAGTGTCCGGCCTGCGGCACCACCAGCAGCCGCCCGTGGGGGACCAGCCGCTGCGCCACAGCCACCAGTGCGGGGGGGAAGAGGTCGTCCTCCTCCCCGGCGATGAAGAGGACAGGGACGGGCAGCCGGCGCAGGGCGGCCCCGTCGGGGTCCAGGACGGGGTAGCGGCGCGGCAGGTCCGGCGGGCGCGGCGGGTTCAGGGCGGCGATCTGCCGGTAGAGGAAGGCCAGGCGGGGGTGCGCGGCCACGAACTGGCGTCCCAGGGCGCGGCGGGGCGTGTGGCGCTGGCGCTCCTCCCAGCGCTCCCAGGCGATGCGCCGGGCCTCTTCATCGGCCGCCTGCCAGACGGCCCGCCGCATGCCGGCCAGGCTGTTGGCCATCACCAGGGCCCGCACTCGTTCGGGATGGCGCAGGGTGTAGCCCAAGCAGGTGAAGCCCCCCATGGACTGCCCCACCAGGCGCACCTCATGGATCCCTAGCTGGTCCAGCAGCCCCTCCAGGTCTGCCACGAAGCAGGCAGGGTCGACCTCGCTGCAGCCGTCCCGTGAGAGGCCGAAGCCGCGGTGGTCGAAGACCAGGCAGGTGTAGCGCTGGGCGAAGGCCGGCACCTGCTGCCACCAGCTCAGGTGGTTGCCGCCGGCGCCGTGGGCGAAGACCACCCAGGGCCCCTGGCCGTACACCTCGTAGTAAAGGCCGACGCCATTGACGTGCGCTACGGGCATGGGCAGGTCGCCCCGAATGATACTGGAGGCGGGGCGAGGGAGGCAACCTGGGCCCCTCGCTCTGGAACGGGGGGCGGCGCTGCCCTAAAATCGATACCGGATGGAGGTATCTCTGGAGCGCGGGAAAAAGGGCGAGGGCCAGCATCGCCAGGGACACCGGCGGCGCCGCTCCCGCCGCCGGCCAGCGGAGCCGGCGGAGGAGGCGCAGCAGACAGCAGCGGCGGCGCCGGAGGAGCCAGCGTCGCCCTCGTCACCCTTCGTCCATCCCGTGGAGGCGGAGTTCGCCCGCCTCCTGGACTTCTATGGCATCCAGTGGCAGTACGAGCCCCGCTCCTTCCCGCTTCGCTGGGAGCATGGCCACATCACGGAGGCCTTCACGCCCGACTTCTACCTCCCTGAGTTCAACCTCTATGTGGAGCTGACCACGCTCAAGGGCGGCCTCAACCGAGAGAAGAACCGCAAGCTGCGGCTCGTCCGGGAGATGTACCCGGACGTGAAGGTGATCCTCCTGAAGAAGCGGGACGTCTTCCGGCTGCTGACCAAGTACGGCTACGGGCCTCTGGGGCCGGACGACATACCGGAGGTGGACCACGTCCTGATCCCCCCGGCCAAGCTGCAGCAGCGGGTGACGGAGCTGGCACAGGCCATAGAAAAGGACTACGCCGGCCGCTCCCCCGTGCTGGTGGGCGTGCTGCGAGGCGTCTTCTGCTTCATGGCCGACCTCATCCGCCACCTCTCTCTGCCGGTGAGCGTGGACTTCCTGGCCATCTCCACCTACGGCGGCAACAGCGACAAGTCCGTGCGCATCCTCAAAGACCTGGACGAGGACATACGAGGGCGAGACGTCATTCTGGTAGAGGACATAGTGGACACCGGCATGACCCTCAACAAGGTGCTGGAACACCTGCGGGCCAAGGGGCCGGCCTCCCTCAGGGTCTGCGTCCTGCTGGACAAACGGGTGCGCCGGCTGGTGGACCTGCCGCTGGACTACATCGGCTTCGAGATACCGGACGAATTCGTGGTGGGCTACGGCCTGGACTTCCGGCAACGCTACCGCAACCTCCCCTTCATCGGCGTCATCAAGCATGACCTCCTCCCTTGAAAAGAAATCGATTTCCTCTATTCGAGATATAAGAAAAATTGCGGTGAAGTGCGAGGGACGTCTCTGGCGACCGATTTACTGCGCAATGCTCCTTCCTGGGCCACGCCGCGTCCCTGATTCGATTTGAAATATCGGAAGAGGCGTGTTACGGTGAAATATGCCCTCCGGTGGCTGAGTAATCAGGCAGTGGGAGCGGCAGGCAGACCAAGTGGGAGACCGCGTAATCTGCCCGTCGCCGACGCTGCAGGACGAAAGGCCGCCGGGGGGCTTGATCATATGTGACGGAGAAGGAGGAGTTATGAAGGTAGGCTTCTTCCTGATGCCCGGTCACCCTCCAGAGCGCTCCCTCTACGAGGCGCACCAGTGGGACCTCTGGTTCCTGCAATTGGCGGACGAGCTGGGCTTCGAGGAGGCCTGGATAGGCGAGCACTTCACCTCCCCCTGGGAGCCCATCCCGGCGCCCGACCTCCTCATCGCCCAGGCGCTCATGACCACCAAGCGGATCAAGCTGGCCACCGGTGTTCACCTCCTACCCTTCCACCACCCGGCGGAGCTGGCCTGCCGCGTGGCCTATCTGGACCACATCGCTCAGGGGCGCTTTATGTTCGGTATCGGCTCGGCTGGCCTCCCCAGCGACTGGCTCCTCTTCGACGTGGACGGCTTCAAGGGCGAGAACCGGGAGATGGCCCGGGAGTCCATAGACATCATCCTGAAGCTCTGGGAGGCGGACGGCCCCTTCCGCTACGAGGGTAAGTTCTGGACCGTCAACTATCCGGACACCATGTACAACCTCCTCAAGTTCCACATAAAGCCCTTCCAGAAGCCCCACCCGCCCATCGGCGTCGCCTCTCTGAGCCCCAAGTCGCCCACCCTGATGATCGCTGGCGAGAGGGGCTTCATCCCCCTCAGCCTGGGCCTCAACAAGGCCTACATCGCCAGCCACTGGGAGGCGGTGATGGAGGGGGCCAGCAAGTCCGGTAAGCGGCCCTCGCGTAGCCAGTGGCGCATCGTCCGCGACATCTACATCGCCGACACGGACGAGGAGGCCCGCTACCACGCCATCCACAGCATGACCGGCCGCGCCTGGCGGGAGTACCTCATACCTCTCTTCGCCGAGTTCCGGCTCCTGGACATCTTCAAGCACGACCCCAGCGTCCCCGACGACCAGGTGACGGTGGAGTACCTGGTGGACCACGTCTGGCTGGTGGGCTCTCCCCGGACGGTGCTGGAGAAGATCCACGAGCTGTACGAGCTCTCCGGTGGCTTCGGCACCCTCCTGATGCTCATCTACGACCACAGGGACTACCACGAGCCCTTCGAGAAGTGCATCAGGCTGCTGGCCACCGAGGTGATGCCGAAGATAGCTGACCTCGCTCCGGCTGGCGTCTCCTGACGTCGGCCTGACGCCCAGGGATGCGAGGAGGCCCCCACACCCCGGGGGCCTCCTCCGTCGATAGGGCCGATGCCTGTCGCTTCAGCCGCCCGGCGCCCCCTCGGGCGGGACGATGAGGCGGCCTCCCAGCTTCTCGTCTATCTCCCTGGCCAGGGCGAAGTCGCGGTCGGTCAGCGCTTTCTCGCTGTGGGTTATGAGTCGCAGGGTGACGCGGTTGTAGTTGATGGTGATGTCCGGGTGGTGACCCGCTCCCTCGGCCAGGTAGGCCACGGCGTTGACGAAGGCGATGGCCCGGAGGAAGGTGCGGAAGGTGTACTGCTTGCGCAGCCGCCCCTCCCGCAGCTCCCAGCCCGAGAGCTGGGCCAGGGCCTCTCGCACTTCCTCCTCGGACAACACCCGTGGCCCCGTCACCGCCGCCACCCCCTAGACGATGACCTGCTTCTCTCTGAGCTCCGCTATCTCCTGCTGGCTCAGCCCCAGCAGTTCACCCAGAACGTAGTCGTTGTCCTGCCCCATGACGGGAGCGGCCCGCCACACCTCGCAGGGCGTGGCCGACATCCGCCAGGGGATGCCGATGTGCCGGCGCACTCCCACCACCGGGTGCTCCTTCTCCACGAAGAGCCCTCGCTCCAGCAGGTGGGGGTCATCGTGCATTTCCTTATTGTTGAGGGGCGGGAAGGCGGCCACGCCCGCTTCCTGCAGCCTGCGCGTCGCCTCGAAGGGGTCCTGGGTCAGCGTCCACTCCTCCACTATCCGCTCCAGCTCGTCCTCGTTGGCCTTACGCGCCTCCCGCGTGGCGAAGCGAGGGTCCTGGGCCAGCTCGGGGCGGCCCATCACCCGGCAGAGGGCCTGCCACTCCTCGTCGCTCCCGCAGGCGATGCTGATCCAGCGGTCCTCCGGGAGCTGGCCGGGCGGCAGGTTATCGCCCTGGAGAGGGGCGCAGCGGAAGAAGCCATGGGGGGCCATGACGGGGTCACGGTTGCCCAGGCGAGGCGGCTGCTCTCCGTTCATGGACTGGGCCAGCACGGCGTCCCCCAGGAGGACTATGGTGGACTCCCACTGGGACATGTCTATGTACTGGCCCCTGCCGGTGCGCTCACGGTAGTAGAGGGCGGCCAGGACGGCGAAGGCGGCGTGGATGCCGGCGTTGGGGTCGCCGTAGGAGATGCCCAGGTGCATGGGCTGCTCCCAGTGCCGGTAGCCGGTGAGGGTGGAGAAGCCGGCCATGGGGACCTGGGCCGGGCCGTAGGAGATGTAGTGCCTGAGGGGGCCCGTCTGGCCATAGCCGGACATGCTGATCATGATGATGTCCGGCTTGACCTGCTTCAGGACCTCGTAGCCGAGGCCAAGCTTCTCCATGACGCCGGCGGCGAAGTTCTCCGTCACGATGTCGCTGATGGCCACCAGACGCTTGGCCAGCTCCACCGCCTCCGGCCGGCTGAGGTCGAGCTGGATGCTGCGCTTTCCCTGGTTGTACTGGTTGAAGTAGCCGGAGGTTGAGGGGTTGAGCTGGCCACCGGCGAAGGGGGGGAGGAGGCGGGTGACGCAGGTGCGTTTGCTGGTCTCGATGCGGATGACCTCCGCCCCCAGGTGGGCTAGCTGCATGGTGCAGAAAGGCCCCGCCCAGACCCAGGTGAAATCAGCGACCCTTATGCCAGCCAGGGGTCCCTTCCCGTGCTCCGCCATATCTCCTACCTCCTAGATGACGCCTTCCTTCCGCAGGGAGGCTATCTCGTCCTGGGAGAGGCCCAGCAGTCCGCCGTAGACCTCCTGGTTGTGCTGTCCCAGGGTGGGCGCCGGCAACCTCAGCTCCCAGGGCGTCTCCGTGTGCTTGTAGGGAGCGCCGGGATACTCGTAGGTGCCGGCCACCGGATGGGCCACCGTGACGAAGAAGCCGCGGGCCCGCAGATGCTCCGAGTTCAGAAGGTCACCCATGGTGGAGGCAGGGGCGAGGGGGATGCGGCGCTGCTGGGCGGCGTGATAAAGCTCCTCCACCGTCCACTGGGCCACCCACTCCTCCAGGAAGGGGCGGAGGGCGTCGTAGTTCTGTGCCCGCTTGAGACGGTCACCGAAGACCTCCCACTCCGCCCACTCCGGGTTGCCCATCATCTCCACCAGGGCCCGCCACTGATGCTCCTCCACGCAGATGACAAAGATCCAGCCGTCCTTGCAGCGGAAGAAGTCCAGGGGCTGTATGGGCCGCTGCCCCCAGCGGACGGCGATGACCCCCGTGTAGGGCCAGTAGGTGAAGTTCATCTCGATGAGGGCGGCCACCACCTCCTGCGCGGAGACGTCTATGTGCTGGCCCTGCCCAGTGCGCAGGCGATGGAAGAGGGCGGACATGGTGGCGACGGCGGCGGTGGCCCCCGTCTGGTACTCCGTCTGCTGACCGTAGGCCTTCAGGGGCGGCTCCTCGGGGTGGCCGGGCCAGCCGTTGATCCAGGCCCAGCCGCCGGCCGCCATGGTGGTGATGTCGTAGGCCTTGTAGTCTCGGTAGGGCCCTGTCTGCCCGAAGGGGGATATGGAGGTCATGACGAGGCCGGGATTCTCTCTAGAGAGAGCCTCATAGTCCAGGCCGCGTGGCCCCATGAGGGGAGGCGGGTAGTTGTGGACCAGCACGTCGGCCTGGGCCACCAGACGCCGGAGGAGCTCCTGCCCCTTGGGTCTGGTCAGGTCCAGGGTGACGCCCCGCTTGTTGCAGTTCAGATAGAGGAAGAGTCCGCTCTTCTCCGGGTGGGGCTGATGGTCGGGAAAGGGGCCGCGGGTGCGGGCAATGTCGCCCCCCGGCTCCTCTACCTTTATCACATCGGCCCCCATGTCAGCCATGAGCTTGGCGGCGTAGGACGCCGCCACCATGTGCCCACACTCGATGACCCGTACGCCTTCGAGAGCCCTCGCGGCCATAGGCACCTTCCTCTCCGTTCAGGATATGGTCTTATATTCTGTCGTGACCTCCTTTCTTTATCGTGCCCATTATAATAAGGCGAAGTGAGGAGGACGCCAAGCTGGGCCGGTCCGGCACGGGGCGTTCCTCGGGAGGCCGCCCGGGCATCGTGGTGGCCAGCGCTGGGGCTGGGCCTCCTCCTCGTCCTCTACAACAACCTCGTCTCCCTGCTCCCGGCCCAGGCACAGGAGCGCTACGCCTGGGCGCTCGTCCTGGGGGAAATGGCGGCCCTGGCGGCGGCGGTGGTGTGGGCGCTGCGCTGGGCGGGCCTGGGCCGGGCCGAGGCGGGCCTGGGCGAGGGACGGCCCCTGCGCAACGCCCTGCTGGGGGCGGGACTGGGGGCCCTGGTCATCTGCCCCGTGGTCATCTACTTCCTCTTCCCGGTGGGGGTGCCACGGGGCGAGATCGACTACGAGGGTGCGGCGGGCATGACGCTGGGAGGCTTCCTGCTATGGGCGCTGGTGCAGCAGCCCCTGGGGACGGCCCTCTTCGAGGAGGCGATGTACCGCGGCCTCCTGCAGGGGATGGCGGTGCGGGCCTGGGGGCTGTCGCGAGGGCTCCTCTTCGTGGCGGGGGCCTTCGCCGTGAGCCATCTGGTCATCAACCACCGGACAGTCCAGGAGACGGCAGTGGGGGAGGTACCGGCGCTGGCGATCGCCGCCCAGGTGGCGTCGCTGGTCGGCCTGGCGGTGGGCTCGCTGCTCATGAGCGTCCTGAGGCTGCGCACGGGCGGGCTGGCGGCGCCCGTCTCCTTTCACTGGGCGGTGGTGGTGGCCATGCAGGCTACCCTCTTCGCCCTCTCCCGTTGAGGGTCGGAGGGACGGGCAGGTCATGACGGCCTTTCTCCTCACTGGGCCGCCCGGCTCGGGCAAGACGACGCTGGTGCTGGAGCTGGTGCGGGAGCTGGGGGTGACCGCTGGCGGCTTCGTCACCGAGGAGGTGAGGGAAGGAGGGCGGCGCACGGGCTTCCAGCTTGTCACCCTGGACGGTCGTCGCGCCCTCCTGGCCTCCGTGGAGAGCGTATCGCCGCTGCGGGTGGCCCGCTACGGCGTGGAGCTGACGGGGCTGGAGACGGTGGGCGTCCCTGCCATCTACCAGGCCATCGAGGGTGCTGCCCTGGTCGTCATCGACGAGATAGGGAAGATGGAGCTCCTCTCCGAGCGCTTCCGTGAGGCCGTCCTGGCCGCTCTGGAGAGCGGGAGGCCCGTGCTCGGCACCATCATGCTGGCACGGCACCCCTTCGCCGACGCCGTCAAGGCCCGCCCCGATGTCCGCCTGCTCACCCTGGCCCGCGAGGAGAGGGAGACGGTCCGCCAGAGGCTCCTGACGGAGCTGCGACGGGCCCTCGCCGGATATTGACACCCCCGGTAAGCCTCTGCTACAGTCAGCGCAAAGCGGGGGTGAAGCCATGAAGTTCGGGATCTTCTTCGAGCTGTCCACACCCAAGCCCTGGCGTCCTGACAGCGAGTACCAGGTCTATATGAACGCCCTGGAGCAGGCCCAACTGGCCGATGAGCTGGGCTTCGACCAGATATGGGCGGTGGAGCACCATTTCCTGGAGGAGTACTCTCACTGCTCGGCGCCGGAGGTCTTCCTCACCGCCGTGGCTATGCGGACGAAGCGGGCGCGCATCGGCCACGGTGTGGTGCTCTGCTTGCCTCCCTTCAACCACCCCATCCGCATCGCCGAGCGGGCCGCGGCCCTGGACATCGTCTCCGGCGGCCGGCTGGAGTTCGGCACCGGGCGCTCCGCCACCTGGACGGAGCTGGGCGGCTTCGGTGTGGACCCCGACATGACCAAGGAGATGTGGGACGAGTGCGTCCGGGTCATCCCCAAGATGTGGACGCAGGAGGCCTTCGGCTATCAGGGCAAGTTCCTCTCCATGCCCCCCCGTAACGTGATACCCAAGCCCTACCAGAAGCCCCATCCCCCCATGTGGGTGGCCGTGACCAGCCCGGAGACGGCCATCCAGGCGGCGGAGCGGGGGCTGGGGCTGCTGGGCGTCTCCGTGGGCACCCCCAGGGAGTACGAGGAGCGAGTCAACGAGTACCGCCGTCGCATCCGCGAGTGTGAGCCGGTGGGCGAGTTCGTCAACGAGCAGGTGAACGGCGTCACCTTCATGTACGTGGACGAGTCCGAGGAGGAGGCCCGTTACTGGGGCAGCCAGTTGGTGCGGGCCTTCGCCGCCCTGGCCGCCCAGTTCCCGGCCGTCAGCGCCATCTACCCCACGCCCCTCTACAAGGTGCCGGGACTCCTCTTCGGCCTGAGGCGGGAGCAGGAGAAGGCTCAGGAGAGGGCGGAGGCCACCGCTGCCGGCACGCCGGGCCAGGGTGCCCGCAGTGGCCCCATCCGCGAGGGGATGGCCATAGGAGACCCGGAGACGGTCATCAAGCAAATGAAGCTATGGGAAGCGCTGGGGATGGACCGTATGGTCTTCCTCCTCAACATGGGCGAGGCGATACCGCAGGAGAAGGTGCTGAAGAGCCTGCGCCTCTTCGCCGAGCACGTGATGCCCAAGTTCGACCGAGAGGCGCCGGCGGCCAAGGCCTCCGCCAAGCCCGCGGCCGGCGCCCAGAAGTCCACTCCCTGAGGGCCGACGGGCGATGCCGGACTACGGCTGGTTGGAACAGGAGAAGCTGCCGCATGCGCTGCCCCTGGCGGCGCCCTCTTACCCGCCGCCGCCCTGGCCGCTGCCCGGCGCCCGCTTCTTGCGGGTGACCTTCGAGACGGAGCGGGAGGCCCTCCTGCGCTGGCTGCCGCCCAGCCTGATGCGACCGGTGCCCCCCTACGCCCAGATCCTGGTGGCACACTACCCGGAGAGTCCGGTGGGCCCCTTCTCCCTGGCCGTGCAATCACTGGGGGCGCGGGCGCGGCTCTTGGTGCGCTCCTATAGCTTCGAAGCGGTGACGGACTCCCAGCAGGCGCTGCTGGCCCTGCGGGAGCAATGGGGCTTCCCCTGCCGGCTGGGAGAGGTGGAGCTACGGGCGGCGCAGGGGGAGGCCGAGGCCCGCATCCGCGTGGCGGGACGGACGGTGGCGGCCATCGCCCTCAGGGAAGGCCGTGTTATAGAGCCCGAGCCACCGCCCTACGTGGCGATGGCCCAGATCGACCCCGCCTACACCATCCACGAGGCATGGCGAGGGCGGGCCGAGGTCAGCTATCCGGAGCCTTCGGAGGGGGCGCCCTGGCACCTAGTGCCCTTCCGGGGCCCCATCATCGCCGTCCACGCCGTGGCCGACACCGAACTCCCCTACGCCCGCTTCATAGTCCCGTTCCAGACGTGAGTCATCAGTAGCCGGGGGCGGCCCTCGCCCCTGGAGGGTGGTCATATGCAGGGGGGGCCATGGCCAGGATATCTAGGAGCAGAGAGCACAGGACTGGCCGCGGCACCAGACGCGGCCCCCAGACCCGCAAGCACATCCTGGACGTCTCCTTACGTCTCTTCTCCGAGCGGGGGTTCGCCCGCACCAGCATCCGTGACATCGCCCGGGACGTAGGGATCACCGACGCCGCCATCTACTATCACTTCTCTTCCAAGCAAGAGCTCCTGGAGGCGCTACTGGAGGAGAGGGGGTTCACCGCCAGCATCCAGCAACTGGAGCAGGGCTCCGCCGCCGACCTCCCTCTCCTGGAGTGCCTGCAGCACATGGCCCGGGGAGCCATCACCCTGATGGAGGAGAACCGGGACTTCGTCCGTCTCATCGTCATGGAGGGGCTGGCGGGGGACGAGACGACGGCCGAGCAGTACCGTCGTCTGATGGACCGTTGGGAGGCGGCCCTGACCGCCGTCCTGGAGCGCTATCAGTCCCGCGGCGAACTGGGTGGCCGGGACGCCGCCGTGGTGGCCCGCAGCCTCATCTACGTCATCCTGGCCGCCTTCCTGGACACCCTGCTGGGGCGACACCTGCCGGCCCGCGGCACCTCGCAGGCGCGGCGGGAGCAGCTCCTGGGCTTCGCCAACGCTGCCCTCACCAGCCTCCCCCTGGCCTGACTCTCCTCCGGAGGTGGCAGGACTTGCGCGGTGGAGGCCTCCCGTGGGCGACCCTCGCCTGGGCAGGCCTCCTCGTCCTCAGCGTCGGCCTCACCGTGGCGGCCGCCGTCGAGACGCCCCTCCCCGGCGACGCCTACCTTCTGGCCCGGGGGCAGTCGCTCCCCTTCCCCGGCCGGACGGCCGCCGAGGCCATCCGGGCGGTGACCGGCACGCAGGTGGTCATGGCCACGGGCGCTGTCCTGGCCCTGGCGCTGGTTGCTCTGGGCTACCGGCGGGAGGCCCTCTTCCTCGCCCTGGGCCTGGTGCTCTTGCCCCTCCTCCAGACGGGTCTGAAGGAGGCGGTGGACCGGCCGCGGCCCGGCCCGCCCTGGGCGGAGCTCCGGGCCGGCTACTCCAGCCCCAGCTTCCCCGCCGGCCACGTTATGAGCCCTACCTTCCTGTACGGCTACCTGCTGTGGCTGGCCTGGCGGGGGCACGCCCCTCCTCCCTGGCGGTGGCCCCTGAGCCTGGCGTCGGTCGTGGTGCTCCCGCTGGCGGGGCCGCCTAACGTCTGGCTGGGCGTCCACTGGCCCAGCGACGTCCTGGGCGGCTGGGCCTGGGGCCTCGTCCTGGCCGGCGCCGCCGCCCTGGGGGAGGAGCGGGCGCGGCGCAGGCGATGGGCGCCGGCTGAGAGCTGATAAAATGCCTACGCCTGTCAGCCTTTGTGCTCTTGCAAATAACGACCAGCGGGAGTAAGCTCTAAGGGCGTAAAGGCCGTTCGCCTCGGGAGGAGCGTCAGGGATGCGCATAGCACTGGCTGCCGACCACGCCGGCTACCCCCTCAAGGAGATGGTGGCCGAGTGGCTCCGCCGGGAGGGCCACGAGGTGCTGGACCTTGGCACCCACTCCACGGCGCCCGTGGACTACCCGGACTACGCGCGGGCCGTGGGCGAGGCGGTGCGGGACGGCCAGGCGGAGCGTGGCATCGTCATCTGCGGCAGCGGTGTGGGCGCCTGCATAGCTGCCAACAAGGTGAAGGGCGTGCGGGCCGCCCTCTGTCACGACCCCTACTCCGCCCGTCAGGGCGTGGAGCACACCGATATGAACGTCCTCTGTCTGGGCGCCCGGGTCATCGGCCCCGTGCTGGCCCAGGAGGTCATAAAGGCCTTCCTCTCCGCCTCCTTCAGCGGCGAAGAGCGCCACCGGCGGCGCCTGGCCAAGGTCAGAGCGCTGGAGGAGGGACTCCCCGTGGAAAGCGAGGCGAAGGCATGAGCAGCCCCCTGCGAGAGCTGGGCCGACTGGGCCAGAGCCTCTGGTACGACAACATCCACCGCGGCCTCCTGCGCTCCGGCGAGCTGGCCCGCATGGTGCGAGAGGACGGCATCGTCGGCGTCACCTCCAACCCCACCATCTTCGACAAGGCCATTGCCGAGGGAGGAGAGTACGACGAGCAGATCCTCGCCCTGGCCGCCCAGGGCCAGAGTGTGGAGGAGAGCTACGAGGCGCTGGTGACGGAGGATATCCGTCAGGCGGCCGATGTCCTCCGCCCCGTCTACGAGGCCACGGCGGGCCGGGACGGCTACGTCTCCCTGGAGGTCTCCCCGGAGCTGGCCTATGATGCCGAGGCCACCGTAGAGGCCGTCCGCCGCCTCTGGCGTCTCCTTGACCGCCCCAACGTCATGGTCAAGATCCCGGGCACTCGCCAGGGCCTTCCCGCCATCCAGCGCTGCCTGACTGAGGGAATGAACATCAACGTGACCCTCCTCTTCAGCGTCCGCCGTTACGAGGAGGTAGTGGAGGCCTACATCAGGGCGCTGGAGGAGCGGGGCCGCCAGGGGCAGCCCCTGGATGGAGTGGCCTCCGTGGCCAGCTTCTTCGTCAGTCGGGTGGACACGCTGGTGGACCGCCTGCTGGAGGAGCGGGCCCGTGAGGCGGGGCCGGCCGCCGAGGAGGCAGCCTCCCTCCTGGGGCGGGCGGCGGTGGCCAACGCCAAGCTAGCCTACGAGCGTTTCCAGGCCCTCTACGCAGGTGAGCGCTTCCGGGCCCTGGCAGCCAGAGGCGCCC